>Ga0302116_1000485_pt1 | contig 24029 bp, 38 predicted proteins | sample AG5_SCM_MG_FD_203124 | JGI IMG/M metagenome (GOLD analysis project Ga0302116, IMG submission 203124) | Marine microbial communities from Western Arctic Ocean, Canada - AG5_SCM | ecosystem: Environmental > Aquatic > Marine > Oceanic | place: Canada: Western Arctic Ocean | collected 2017-10-01 | reverse complement strand
ACTTCGAACGAATGAGCAACTATTTTGTACTGTGTCGCTGTGCCAGTTGACGGAAGATCGTAAATTCGTCAGGAGGCTGTCCGAGAACTACCTATTTGTGACTTCCAACGGATCTGCGTCCTCCAAGCGGGTTGCGTCATTTCTACACAACAACACCAAAAAGGGCAAAGATTTGTTTTTCGTTCTCCAAATCTCTCATGCCCCAGGCAAGTCTTTCGCCCCTAGATCTCGTTCCATTTCCAGCATCAGCACCAGCTCCAGCTCCAGTCCCAATCCCAAGCTCAACAACAACTCTAGTCCAAGCCCCTCTATTGCCAATGTTGTGAGCGTTACAATTCCAACTCCTCTCAGCTTTGCCGTAATCCGAGCACCCCCCATATCCTCCTCCTTCTCCGACCCCCCCCCACCCCTCGTCAACGTCCGACTCTACAATGTCTCCCCTAAAACACAGACGCTGCCCACTGATAGTAAATTTCCCCTCTCCATTTCACCCACATTGAAAGCCGCGCTTGTCGGTTCCACCAGAGATCTGACTCGTTCCAAGAAATCCACATGTTTTGCGAGCGTCGTGCCCGTGCCCATGTCTCCTCCCAACAAACATTCCTCCTCTTCCTCCTCCTCTCCTTTCTCCTCCTCCGTTACCACGCCCCCAAACCACGATTCTCTACTAACGATAGTCGAAGACTTGCAAAAGCAAAAGTCCCTCTCCACCACCACCATGACCCGATATGTCACTTCCTTCACCCTCCCCCCCTCCCCCAACTCCAACTCCTTCCTATACCTTTACTGTCGCACCCTGAAGGGCTTCCCTTCCAACATTTACTTGCGAGTTCGACTTTTCCTCGGCGACACCAACCTTCGTTCCTTTTTCTCCCGGGATTCCGACCTCGAAACAGAATTTTTCACCAATCCCAACCCTAACCCTTACCCCGGCCCCAACAACTCCCAGTCCCAGTCCCAGTCCCCGGACGAAATCAAAATCCTCCTCCCCGACCAAATAATCGAATCCCACCAGGTCGAATTCGCCTTCATCGACACCGCCAACGCAACAATAATTGCCTACTCGAGACAATCCCTCCACAGCCTTCTCGACAATTCTCTCCACACTATCCAAACAAAGTTCAAAACCAGTTCCGCCATTATCACCGCAACCATCGACATCCAGACCAAGCTGATCTCCCCAAGACCCACTCACTCTGCCGACCGCATTGCCTCTTTCTTGTTCGAAATTGTCCCCTCGACGACTCTGTCAATCGAGGAGAAAACAAACAAACTCTCCAACTTTTCAATCCCTTCATTCTCCTCCTGTTCCAGTTCCAGTTCCGTCATTGCGCACTTTAACGCGTTGATGACGCTAATCTTACGTCAAGTGTACGACGGGAGTAAAAAAAACCTCAGGTGAGCGAGCGAAGGACGGCTACAACCACTCCTTAACATACATTTATGTCACTCACTCAATTATTTTGACTCGGCGCAGCATTGAGTCTTACCTCTTCACGACGATTTCGCTCGTTTTCTCCCACGTGCAGTCTGTCTTGGGGGAGTCTGCCGCTCGGAAGCTCGTCAACACGTACGTCGACAGCTACTACGACGAGAACAACATCAACCCTAGCCACCTCCAGCAAGTATATGCAACCCGACAGCTGCCAAAAGCATCACCTCTCGATTCCTTTCAATGCATAGGTAGTTCAACTCTCTGCCAGCCCAAAATAAATAATAACGACGAAAGCTATTCTTTGATTGACTTTGTCGGCGACGACGACACCAAAATCAAGATCAAGGAAATTGGCCAAACTAAAAAAATGATGCACCTTTTCAAAGGCTGCATGGCGCCCCCGCTGACGCACTGCGGTGGCGGTCAAACTGCCCCCCGTCTTCATTCTCCCCTGAGCCAACAATCCACTTCCTCTCCCACTCCCACTCTCACTCCACCCACCCCATCTCCCTCCACCCACACCCGCACCAACATCAAGACCACACTCTTCTTCAACTTCAATCTCTCGGTCGAGTCAAGCTCCCAGTTCGTCATTGGAAAACAAGCTCCTCAGTCCCACCCCTACCTCTACGAGATTTTGCTCGCAGTTTGGCTCAACTCGAAAAATCCCCTCTTCTCCAAACACATCTCCTTCTATCTCAAGTTGCTCGCCAAGTCTCTCGCCCTGCGGGTCGACGATAAACTCGGGGGAGTCGGGCAACAGTTCCTTGCCCACCTGGACGAACTTCACATCCGTTCGTTCATCCAGCTGATCGATGTAGTTTCTGCATCCCAAAACACAAATACATCACAAGCGATCTCCACCTTCCTGTTCGAGCTCATGCACATGATCCAACCAAGCGACTCTAAACAATTGGTCGGCCACTACATGAATCTAGTCCATTCGACAAAAACGAAGCTGGCCGTTTTGGCCAAGCTCTCCAGCTCTTCGGCGTTCATTCAGATGAACTGCCCAGCCCCCTACCCACAGTTTCGCAGCCGGGATTTTCGCACACCAAAATCTTGGAACAGCCAAATCCTTGCTCCCCCGCCTCAGTGGCAGTTCACCGAGGAGGAAGAATCTTTGTCCGGCTGGCTCGTTGACATTTTGCTCAGCAACTACTTCCAGTTGATGCAGAAGGGCGCGAAGGTGAGAGTGATTTGAACGTAGCACACAACCACAACCACCAAACTAAACCCAAATTATTTTCAGTTCAAGAAACACCCAACTCTGATGGCGAGCGCGGTGGACAGAATGTACGAGCTGATCACCCACACGGCCAACATCACGCCGGACGATTGCCCAACACCTCGGGCATCATTCGATGAGGCCAAGGCTGTCACCGCGAATTTGTTCACCATGACGTTCATGAATTTGCTCCTCACCCACTGGAACGAGTTTTTGGGGGACATGTTTTCCAATTCCATTTCGGGGAGAGAGGAAGGAACACCAATTACAGAGGAAGCAGAAGAGAGAAGGGATGTGTGCGAGAAGCTCGTCGTTTGCATTCTTCATGTACTGCAAGCGTCTCCCGAGCAAACAATCCGTCGGCTCCTTCACAAGGTCTGCCTGATCTCAAACACACAGCAAGCCAAAACCAAAACCAGAACCAAATTCAAAAGCAATGGAGCCGTAATCGAGGACTTGATCGACATTTTGAACGCCTGCATGCGGTGGACGATGGAATACTCACCCCAAAATAATAACCAATCCGAACATTCTGAAACATTCGTCCAAAAGCAGATCTTGACGCACGAGGCGTTCAGCATCATCGTCGGGGTTCTGGTTGTGGTCATCGACGAGTCGGACACACTTTTCGACAACGAGAGCGTGATGAAAAGGTGCTATGCGAAAATCACCTCTCTTCTGGTGACAATGTACAACTGTGAATTAACCAACAGGTGAGCGAGCGAAGCGAGCGAGCTTTGAGGAAGACGAGAATACTCGCGATGAATCCCGTGAAATGGCTACAGCCACCCACATCCACTACTAAAACTAACCATCTCAATTCTTTTGACTCGCTCGTTTCGCTCGTCTTTGATTAAAAATGCGCACAATCTCGCTTCGCTCGGCGCAGCGTCGTGAAATCGCGATTGCTGGGTTGCTTGAATTACATCATCGAGCGAGGAGACTTCGGAACCGTGCTGAGTGTTTGGGACAGATTCTCACAAACCGAAGAAATCCTGAAACTGCTGGTGGGGTCGCTGAACAGCATTAAATTGTTGATCCGCTCGCTGGGCTTGGACGTGTTGGTGACGTTGTTTAGCAGAGCATACAACAGGTACGGGTCGATCACCTGCCTTGGCGACTCGTTGCTGGAAATTCTGCCTCTGGTCTTGATGGAGGAAGTGCGAATCTTTTGTGGAATGGGCATGGTAGCGAGCAAGGAGGAGGCGGAGCGTGTTTTTTGGCCCGTTGTCAGGAGCTTGAGCGACATGGCTGATACGCTTGGTGACGCAGACGATGGACGATTGGACGATTACCTGAGAGTCGATTTGAGTCTGTTATTGGAGCAATTGTTGCTGGGTGTGAACGCGTGCATAGTGAATGTCAAATTTTACTGCGAAGGGAGAGGGGGGAAGGGAGAGGCGAAGGCGTTTGGGAAGAAAATGGGGGGAAGTCTTACCAACAACCTACTCGATACGCCGGGCGCGAAGGACTTGTTTTTCTTGCACAAGGTGAGTCCGCTCTCCTCTCCTCTCCTCTCCCGTCACACAACCCACACCACACCCGCACCCACACCAACTAACAAACAAACCCAGTCGATAATGGTTGGCGGCGCTTCAACAGCCTCACAAATTGACACTTTGGAGACCGCGATCTGCCTTGTAACCAACATCAAACGGTGCGTGGCAAGTCACGCTCAGTATCGCGAATTCTTCGCGCTGTTTCATGCAAAATTGGCAACTATGTTGGTGGAGCGGCTGATAAAATTGTTCAAAATGAACGAGGGGAGGAACTGTTACAAACACTTGGCCGAGGAGCTGTTTAGGTTGACGACGGGGACGGGGGGGCGTCCGGTGATTCTGGGAAAGAAGAGGGGCGAAGTTATTAACGCCGAATTAGTGGCAAAAAAGGACATCAAACGAGAGATTCGGCTCCTCAAGAAAATGTTGCCGAGAAAAGTTTCAAAGTTGATTAAATTCTCATTCTAGCGTTTTTAATTTCACATCACAAATTACACACGGCTACTTCTTCCCCAGCTTTCCCATCATTCCAGCCAGCCCCCCTCCCCCACCCTTCTTTTTGTTCAGCCCCAAGATCGCCCCCTTGCTGAACGCATTGGCAACAACTAGCTTCTTCATGACGTTCTTTGCTCCCTTGAAAGCGTCGATGTCATACTGAAGCAAGAGCATAAACGAGCGAGCCAAACGAATTGGGTGGGTTAGCTTAGTTTAGTAGTGAATGTAGCCGTCTGTAGCCATTTCGCATCTTCACACTCGAGTCTTCATCAAGGCTCGCTCGCTTCGCTCGCTCACCACGAACTTCCATTGCATTACCGACATGTCGGCACTGCCACAACTCACAACATGGTTGTCGCCGGCGATGAAGCTCACGTTATTGACGAAGCTGCGCCGAATGAAGCACGAGAGCAGCGAGCAAGCATTTTTTTTTGAGTGGAATGTTAGTTCAGTAGTGGAGTGGATGATTTTCACTCTTTTGTCACAAGGCTCGCTCACGCACCTACTGTGCCCCTTGTACGCCCTAAAGGCTGCGTCTTCCACGACGCATGGGAAGTTGAACAGTTTCACCTCTCCAAAGTCGTCCGCCGTGACGCACATGTCGCCCTGGGTGTTGACGTGCAGCGCGTTCACGTCAGTTCCGTCGCTGAAGTCAGGCCAAATTCCCATGACCGGGAAGCCCAAAACGCTCGTCATCCTGCCCCAAGTTTTTGGATCATTGGGGTCCATGTGCATATCGGCCTTGCTCCGGAGCTGTTTCTTCCTCTGCACGTCCCAGTAAAGAATCTCGCTCGCCCCGCAGTTGCTCATTAGCATCCTCGAGTCGGTGCTGAAGTCCAAGTGCGTGATGTAACTTGTGTGGCCCTTGAACCTGTGCACCTTGCAGAACTTCTCCCCTCTGCAGTCGATCAAATCGATGTAGTTGTCGTGACTGCCGGTGGCCAGCCACCAGCCATTCGGCGAGAATCTCAAAGTGTCTATGTCCTCGGTGAGGAAGTGCACCTCGCTCCTCTCCACCAGCGTCTCGGCGTGAAAGATGCCCAAGTACCCGTCACAGAATCCAACCGCTAGCCACTTCCCGTCCGGGGAGTAGGCACAGTTTCGCGCTGGGTGCGACAGCTCCGTGGTCTTTACGCAAGCCTTCTCGGTTGCGTTCCAAACGTTGAGCAAGCCATCCTCTCCGACGGTTGCAAACTGACCCTCTATAAAAGGGTGCGGGCCCAAGCCGCTCACTTCTCCGAAGTGGCTCGACATCAAGCTGAAATTGTGTGTAGGTAGAGTTAGAAGAGAAGTGATTATTTTTTGGTTGGTTTAGCCTTTCGCTCACTTCTCTCACCTGCGGAACTGTGTGTCGCCGTTGGAATCGTCCCAGACGTTCAGCAAAAAACCCTTCTCAGTCATTATAACAACCTGCTCGTAAGCCTGCGGATCTCCTTTTATCACCTTTTTTTTGTCCAGCACAATTATGTTGATCACCGCCTTGTTGTTCTCCAACTTCTTCTCGACCTTCTTTGGCTTGGTTTTGGGCGCTCCGGGGATGCCCTTGTCAGCCTTCACCCTGAGCTTTTTAGGCACAGCGTGGCCTGCTCCCGTTTTACTTGCCAGTTCCGATCTCGACAAAGCAAGATTGTGGACGTCAACTTCTTCACCGTCTGGGTACGTCCAAACTTTGAGCTCCCCGTTGCTTCCGCCGGTGTAGAGCTTATCCCCTTCCGGTGTGAATGCCGCGGCGGTGCAACTGACGAAGTTTGACCGAACCTGCGCCGAGCAAAAAAGAATCGAGTGGGTTAGTTTAGTAGTGGGTGTGGGTGGCTGTAGCCATTTCCGCTCGTTCGCTCGCTCACCTTGCTGAAGGCCTTAATCGTAAACGTCACGGAAACTCCCGTCCAAATTAACACGTCTCCAATGTCGGTTCCAGTCACGAGAACGCTTCCGTCCATTGACCATGCCGCGCAGGGAAGTTCCCTAACGTCTCGGGGCGGGATGCCCTTCCGCTCGGATAGAACTGGGAGGTTCTCCGCAGCGTTGTCCGGCTCAAAGTCAAAGAATTTGAGCAGTTTAGATTTTGACGCGACGCCCACAAAGGTGACCCCCGGCATCCCTGGCTTCCACTCCAAGAAGGTCATCATGGGAGGCACCCCCGGGCCGAACTGCGACTCGGCAACTAGCACCGGACTGTATTTTGCAATTCGTGTTAATGTCAATGCGCGCGACGCAAATTTCGCGACATATTTCGTCGCTCACCTTGGCTGGCCTGTAGCCTCGTCGATTGCTTTGAGATCGAAAATTCCGACGGACTGGCTGTTGTCTCCCCCGACTCCGCACAGATACCTCTCGTTGGGGGAGATTGCAGCCGCCTGAACCATCCGCTCGAAGTAGCCGTCTCCAATTCTGAACAAGGTCTCGAACGTCTCCAGGCTCCAAACGAGGCAGTAGCAAGGCTTGCCAAGCTGACCGGTAACGACCAGCTTTCCGGCGTAGTGGATTGAGATGCAAGTTATGTCGTCGGTGTGGTTGTTGTAGAAGCGCTGGGCGCCAGACTCAACGTGCTGAACCACCGCAACCGCCGCGGCAGTGAACACAACCTTCCCCTCGTAGGTTTCGTAGAGGTTGGGACAAATTGTCTTTCCCAAGCAGCCGTACACTCGTTCCAGCTCGAGCTGGGACTTGGGCACCTTCGCCGAGCGAAGCGAAGCAAAGCGAGGCGCATTTTAATGAAGGACGAGCGAACCAATTGAGCCGAACAAATTGGGTGGTGGAATAATGTTAGTTCAGTAGTGGATGCAGCCATTTTGTTTGTAGCCATTTCGCGGACTTTATCGCGAGTATGTATGCTCGTCTTCCAAAAGGCTCGCTCGCTTCGCTCGCTCACCTCCATGCCTCGTTTGATGTCATTGACGTCCCAGTTCTGGGGAGGCATGACTGTGGACTTGCAGTACGCATAAATGACCTTCGCCGGAACGTCTTCAGGATCAATCGGGTTGTCGAATCCAGCGGATCGGCATCGGAGGATTCCATCCCTGGGGCGGCCCCAGCACTGCGCGGAAGGGTTTGATGATGAGTTTTTTTCGCGAAGTAGTTACTCGCGGCTCGTTTCCTCACCTGCTGGGCAAACTCGAAGCCAAACGTGTTGCGCTCGATGTAAGGCTGCACGAAAATCAGTTCGGAAAGGAGAGCTGTGTCTCCGGCGTCGCAAAGCTCCCAAAGGAGCATTAGGTCTCCCTCGTAGAGAGGGAACTGTGTTCCCCCGGATTAGATGGTGATGGTCCAAGGGCATGTTTGGTTCTCGCGTATTCGCAGCTCACCTGCTTCGGGTCGTCGTTCCAGAACGCACGCAAAAACGTGGAGAAGGAGGTCGCGTCAACGTGGGAAGAGTTGACGGCCCCGTACGAGTACGCCATGGTTGCGATGGCTCTGCGGGCAAGAACCGACTCCAAGTCCTTGGTGTGGAGATTGCAGCGCTGCTTGAAGGAAACATACTTTACCTGCTTCTCGGCTTGGTTTTCGAGAATTACCTTCAAACCGATGAAAAGCTTCGAGAGACGTTTCTTGAAGCTGTGCCCGTTGTTTTCGGGCTCCTTGGGGGGCGGAAGACGTTGGTCGGGGGGCGGGAGGAGCGCGGACACAGAGAGGGAGGGAAAGTCCGCATTTCGGCAGTGAGAAATTATATTCTTGACCTCTTCGAACGTTGGGTCAGATTTGTGAATGGCGTGGGACACAATGAGTTTCTTTCTATCGTTGGTGCCCATGAGGACGGACCTGTGGGTGGGTGGTAGATGGTAGATTAGATAGTAGGGAGAGAGGGGGGGGGTGCCGGTGGCAGGTTAGAAGTGCAGTGGAAGGTGAAATATGAAAACAACTCACCAATCCAGAGGTTTGCCCTCCTCCACCTTCAACTCAACGGACGTGTTGGCACCACACATCTTGTCGAAATCCTTGGAGCGCCGGGGACTGACATCGCCAAGATCGGCACCGAAATCTCTGTGGCGGTCAACTCTTTGGATCGCGAAGGGGTCTGCGGGGGGTGGCCCCATGAACGACCAGTCCATTCGCTTGGTCTTTTCAGTGATGAAGCCGTCGTCCTCGTCCTCGGAGTTGTTGGAGTGGGTGGTGTTGTTGGCGGCCTCCCTCTCGGCTTTTCGCTTCTCCTCCCTCAGCTTGGCTGCACGAGTAGTGGGAATGAGGGGAGCGGACGTTGATGTGGATAGTAGGGTGGATGATTTGGTTGGAGATTTTGGTTTTGATTTTGAATTGGATTGGGGTTGGAGTTGGGGTTGGGGGGGGGCTGATATTGTCACCTTCTTCACCGAAGAGGAGGAGGTTGGGTTTTTGGTTAGGCCAGAGGTCAGCATCTTCTGGAGATCTTCCGCCTCCTTCTTGTAGGAATTGGCAGCCTTTTTCATGTCGTTCAGCTCCTTGGTGTTCTGCTTGATGCGCCTTTCGGCATCACCCATTTTCAGCTGCCTGTTCTTGTCTATTCCGGAAAGGGCGGAAAGGCCCTTTTCAACAGATTTGCGGATCATGTTGAGGGCTTCGGATTCAGATTCGTGAACTTCGGTGGTTTCATCGTTGGTGTTGGTGTAGTTGTTGCGTTGGGGTGGGTGGGTGGAAGTGGATGCAGGGTTTGAGTTGGACGACGTACGACGAGAAGTAGTTTTATCGTTGACATTGCTGCTCTGCTTCAGCAGGACAGCCTGGTTCTTCTTGAGCTTCTCGTTCTCGGCTTCAAGGCGGGCAAGGCGGCGCTCTAACTCAATCTGATTCTTCATGTCGGCATGGTTGTTGGTCGAGGGGCGATTCGCATTGGAAATCTGGGGCACGTTCTCCGAATTTGTATCGTAGGAAGGTTGGTTGAAATTGGAACTTCGGGACGACGGAGGAGGACGTATGTCAAACTCCAGAGACTGAGACGTTTCTCTAGCTGCAGCCCAAATTGACTGGGGGCCTCCAGTTGGGAATACATTTGACATGTTGGAGGACGACTCAAGTGACCGGCGAACTGATTCCATCGAGTCTACGTTCGGGGGCTGGTAATTGGTAGATGTGAAGTTGGACTGCTGCAAATGACCCACAATTGAACTGGAAGAAGCATAGTTTCGATTCCACTCGGCTCGTTTTGAACTCATTTTATTCACCCGTTTGTTGTGATTCTCGTAGTCATCCAGAGAAATACCTTGTTTGGGAGGTTCCATAATCAATTATGTTTTGGTTTTTGAATCTTTACATTTTTAAGCAACCGAATTTTAAAAAGCTCTTTCTTAACTTTTTTCCTACGCGATTAATCTCAAGAAATCTAAAACCTCACTTGTGGGTCCGTCTCCAGCTCCAGGCTCCTGGATGCACCGGTTGAGGAGGAGCATGCCCTCATGCAAAACCCGCAATTCGGCCTCACTCGCTGGTGGACTCGTCGGCACCTTGCACGTTTTCTTGTGCTTCTTCCACGCCGATTTCTGGCACTCGGCGGAGCAGAAGTAGCTGGTTTTGCACCGTGCGCAAGCTTTCGTCGTGTTGGTGTTGCAGACGACGCACTGGCCAGTCGGCTTCAGCACATCCTCCACCTCCACCAGCTCAGCCTTGTCGTACTTCATGTGCTTGATGAACGTGCAAGCGGTGTTATAGACGCCGAAGACCTCCTCGTCGACAAACTGCTTGGGGAGGTGTTGTCGGAGGAGGGTAGGGAAGGGGGTGGAGGAGATGTGGGTGGGGGTGAGGCGGAGGACGTTTTGGATTTCTTTGCACGCATTGTAGCCTTCAGAAAATCCAAGAAGACTTGCGCCAGCAGGCCAAACAGCGAGAATAACGCTGAGAGAAGGTGGGTGCCGATGAATTATTCGAAGAGCAAGAAACACGAGGGACTCGCTGTATACCTGGCTCTGCATGGCAATATGTCGAAGAAGATCAGAATTGTAGTATTTGAGCACTTCACGCACCAACTCGTCATCGTGCTCATTGATGCACTTGTGACAGTCTGCATACGATCGTGATTTGATCCACACAACCATCTCATCCCTCCAATAAAACACTGGTGCGTACAAGCGGCGCATCTCCTTACCACCCAACGAACGAGCTTTCTCGGGAGTGAGGGAGAGCAAGCCGATGATCTCAGCACAGGCTCCACTCCTACGGGCAATGTCGATGGGAGTTTCGCCTTTATTGTCTCGTGTGATGAGGGCCTGTACATTCAAGCAAATCGACTGCACGCCCACATAGGCAAGAGCATGTGTGTGTTTCTGAGCTTTCGCTGCCATCCAATGATGTGGCAGTCGTCCATGCTCATCTCTCTCCTTGTACTTTCTCTCGATCAAATCGTCATCCCTATCTGGGTGAAGCATGAGATTTTGTACCGCGGGCCAATCACGCTTCTTGAGCCAATCGTGGTATTGCTTTGTCATTTCTCCTTTGTTTAAGGATAAGAAAATCCAAAATCTGACCTCTTGGTTTTGTTTTTGAGGAGAAGTTTATACCCTTAATGCAAGTCAGTTTCTTCTTCTTTCTATTTCTATACTTCACCAGTGCATTCTCCTTGATAAAATTTGGTTCCCTGCAATCCACGATGCCACCGGCCCAACCTTCGTCTTTGGTTGCAAAAGCAGCACTCAGAAAACACATGAAGATTGTATTGAAGCAGACACTCACTCCCGAATACAAGAAAAAATCTGCTGCCTCGTCAACCGCAGCCCTCCTATCCTCCCCGCACTACCTCTCCCCCTCCACAATCGCCATATCAGTTTTCCTCTCGATGCCAAATGAGATTGATACATCAACACTGGTGAAGGAGATCCTTGCCAACCCAAAGAAAACCCTCTACGTTCCTCGCGTAGGGTCCAACTTTGATCTCAACAATATGGAAATGGTCCAGGTTGCCTCTGAAGAAGTTCTGTTGTCTTGGCCTAAGAACAGGTGGTCAATTCCTGAGCCTCCCCCCTCGGCCACTTCGATTATCGCCTCACCATCCACATTAGATCTAATTGTTGTGCCTGGCGCTGCGTTCGACAAGCAGAATAACCGGCTCGGCCACGGAAGGGGGTACTACGACCGCTACATTGCGAGCCTGACGAAACGGCCAATTTTGCTCGGTCTTGCTTTTGGTTGCCAAGTGGTTGATAGTGTTCCCTGTGAGCAGTACGACGAGAAGCTTGATGATGTATACTACTCGTACTAAATTTAAATGGCAGCAGGATGTATTATACTATACTATTAGATTTTTTCTTTGCTTCCGCCAAACACAGATCTAATCTCTCCAAGAAGACACCAATTTCTTCCTCCCTCATTCCGATTGCACAGGCCGCAGTCAGGTAGCTGCACCCATAGCCCCTCCCATCACTGCAGCTTGAACCGTACTCTACAAACTCAATGCCGCAAACTTCCTTCTTGCCAATCTCCCCCTCCTTCCCGTCCTCCACCTCGTTGCCACAGACCACCACCCTCGTGCCGCTAACACACCGCTTGAACAGCATACTCCCGAGCAAACCAGCTCGCTCCTTGTCCAAGCTCCTGAGCGAAATCGCGTAGCTGATCGAGTTACCTCCCGTTCTTAGCAATCGCTCCCCGTGCTTCGTCGCCACTGCCGAAAGCCCCCCCACGAAAGTTTCCAGCATTCTCTCCCTGTTGTCGAGGAGGTTTTTGTACCCCTGACAAGTTACATGACAACAAAAAGTTGTACAATAATTAGTGTTTTGTGCTAGAATTTGTTGCAAGGGTTCTAGGGGCCGAAAGACAGGGGTAATTCCAGAAGTCCGCTGTACCCAAGCGTTGATTTCCGAGCTCTCTTGATTCGATCCTTCCGGGGACTAACCCGATTTTTAACCGCGCATGAGATTTGGCGCGATCGGTCTTTGTGGCTCGTTTGCTTCGCTTCGCGCTATACTGTGCTCACCTCCATTCCCATCGCCAAGAGCGTGACGAGCAAATTGACAACGTGCGCTCCCTGCCCTCTGCCGGGGTAGCTCTTGCCGATCCCGTCGACAATTTGCTTGTTTGGGCCGTACACCAAACAGCCGCCAACTGGGACCATGAAATTCTTGTCCAGAGAGGACACTACAGCTGAAACGGCATACTCGCTATTCTTCTCGCATACGTTGACCGCCCTGTGCCGAACGAAGAAGGTGCGAAGTAAATTGAGTGGGTTAGTTTAGTAGTGGATGATGTAAGCCGGTTCTAGTAATTTTGCACACTTCGCTCACTCGCTTACCTCTTCAGCAGATTCTTAATGGTGTGCCTGCACTGGATCCCGTAGGCCGAATTGATCACGTGGAAGATTGAGTTCTTGTGGCAGAGCTTCGCCACAACTGGAACGTCGTCTGGGACTCTGGGGGCGAAGCAGGAGGTTGTCGTGACAATGGCAAGGATTTTGTCAGCTCCGTGTAGTTTGATCAGATCTTCTATTAATGAGATGTTGGTGTGAACGGCGTCGGCGGAGGAATCACTATCGGAGGTGTCACCACCACCACCACCACCACTACCACACCTGCCAACCGTCTCCAAAACTACCACCTTGAAGCCCGCCGTTTTTATAGCCTTCAAGACGGACTTTTGATCGCACCTAGCCCACAAAATTACGTTCTTTGCGCATTCCTCCTCTTCATCTAAATGGTCCATTATCCTCCCTCTCAGGCTCATCAGCGTGATCAGCACACCCATCCCAGTGCACACTGGCAGAACAACGCCATGTTTAGCCACGTCTGACAAACCCGCACCTCGGCGAATCGCATCCAGGACAAGACACCTTGCCAGAATAGCAGCGACCGACATCCCACCCGCTTTGGGTTGGGAGGCATTGATGTCACCCGAACGGCCCACACCATGTGCAGAGCCGGACAGAAGATTATTCGAAGAAACCAGAGAGCTGAAAAGCCGACCTTCGCGCTCCCCAACTCCCACGTTATTTACGTTGTTGTTCGAGTCCATCAGGGAGAGCGTGTTTAGCAAGAGTGTGATTTGGTTGTTGGACAGGGGGGTGGTTGGGAGCCTTCGTGAATTTGTGAGTGATTCCAGGGTTGAGGTGAGTGTCGAGAGGGAGGCCAGAGACGTTGCGATTGTTGAGGGGGGGAGATTTAGTGGCATGAATGTCTTTCTGTAATCCATGGTCAATAGATGGAAGATAATAATCATCAAAACAAGACAAATATTAAATTTCCTCATGCTCGGTGCACGCCTCGTCCAACGATCCATCCGATCAACGATGGTCCAACAGCAGAGGGGTTTCCTTGGAAATATGGATAATTCTGGTGGAAACGGTGGTTTTGGTGATGATTGGCCTGTCTCAGTTTCGAACACAATCCTCAATGTGTGCCCCCAGGGAAACGCTATTATTGTAGAACGGCTCGGGAAGCTCCTTGAGGTTAAGCAGGCTGGCTGGTTCATTTCAATTCCTCTTCTTGATCAGCTGGCCTATGTTGTTGATATGCGCGAGCGAGCTATTGACATTGTTCCTCAGGCGGCGATCACCAAGGACAATGTTTCTGTTGACGTTAGTGGTAACGTGTATGTGCAATTCACCGACCCGTTGAAAGCCGCCTACGGTGCTAAAAATCCTTTGTATGCGGTTCGGCAGGTGTGTTTTTGTCGGGGAGTGTGAGAGCAAAACCATCAAGAGCGCGAGCAAAACCATGAAGAGCGCGAGCCACTCTCAACTAACATTATTCCACTCGTTTTCGTTTCGCTCGTGTGTGTGTGTGTGTGTGTGTGTGTGTGTGTTTTAGCACGCGCAATCAGCAATGAGAGCAGCAATCGGAGAGATGGAGCTCGACGAGATCCTGCATGGCAGAGCTCAGCTCAACACCATGATCAGGGGCGCTGTGCAGGAGGCTGCTGTGAATTGGGGGCTTGAGATCAAGCGGTATGAGATCACGGAGATTGCTCCGGATCGACACATCGCGGATGCAATGGACAAGCAGGCTGCTGCGGAGCGCAACCGACGTGAGAAGGTGCTGGAAGCTGAAGGAGAGAAGTCGAAGGCGACGCTGATGTCAGAGGGAGTCAAAATCCGTCTCACGAACGAATCCGAGGGAGACCTCATTCGAGTCAGAAACGAGGCCGAAGCCAGTAAGACAAGGATGATGCTCGAGGCCGAGGGAGAGAGTGAGGCGATCATACTGAAGGCGAACGCCCAGGCAGCTGCGATTGAGGTCATTGCGGTTCAGCTTGGAAAAACCAACGGAGAGGAAGCTGCGAAGCTTGCGCTTGCGCAGAGCTACGTGGAGATGTACGGCGAGATGGGTAGCCAGAGCAACACGATGATGTTCTCCGATAAGCCTGCTGACATGCAACAGCTGATGGGAATGGCAACAATGGCACTGAGCAGAACGGTTGGGGCAGGCAACAAATAAAAATCAATCATAAATGTAGAACTACCACTTTTGCCTTTAAATTTATGTGATCTTCACGCACACGCACGAAAGATCGTCAACCTTGCCCCCAACCCCTTCTTCGTAGCCAGGGATTGTGTTCTTCTTCGCAAGTACTGAATAGGGCGTTTCTCGTACAGTGTCAAGGCTCAACTTGCGGCAGTGCTCATTGAGGGAGGTCGCTATCGCTCGAGACGATTTATCTTTCTACGCCGAGCGAAGTGAGATTGTGCGCATTTTCAATGAGCAAGAGCAAATGAATGAAGCGAGTCAAAAGAGAGAATTGAGTGGAATTAATATAATGTTAGTTCTAAATATTGGATGTAGCCATTATGTCCGTAGCCATTTCGCGGGATTCATCGCGAGTATGCTCATCTTCATCAAGGCTCGCACGCTTCGCTCACCTGCTTCGTGACGAAAAATGACAGATCGTCATCAGATATGTTATCAAAAACACCGTCGGATGCCATGATGATCAAATCATCGGGCAACACACCAACGCTTAGAGTTGTGGCGTCTTTTGGTCGGTCCGGAGACTGGTCACCCATCTGGTAGGGACAGTCAAAAAAATGTACAATCTCTTTTGTCGTGTGCTTAATTTGCCCGTTTCGGATGACCACGCATCTGCTGTCGCCAAGAGAGAGGGCTCGAAGTTTGCTGTCGACACTCAGGCTCGCCACGACAGCAGTTGATGCCCCCGTCGCGTCCTTGTCGGCAAATTCAGCCGCCGTTGTTAGGATCTTTTTCAGTTTGTTGAGCGTGTAGCCTGTCAGCGGAAATGTTAGTGCATTATGAGCGAGTCAAAAGAATGTAATTGAGTGGAATAATGTTATTTTTGTAGTGAATGTAGGCTCGCTCGCTCACTCACCTGTGGTCGGATCCTCATTTGAGATGATAGACTGCATCTCGGATGCAAGCATTCGCGAATAGAGAGGCAGACCATCTAGCTTTTCAGCCCCAGAAACCCCATCAAACACCCCAAACACTGATGAGGAAACGAAAAGGGCGTCTTCCCCCCCCCAGCTGCGCTTCTCAGGGTGGGGGAGAACGTTCGACCCAAACTCGTATTTGACTGGAGAAGAAACAGGGATGATCTTGTCGGTGAAAGGAAGTTGGCTGAAAATGTTTCTATCATTTGGTGAGGTTTTGGTTGGTTTGGGAGTCACAAAGTTGGAGGGTGGATCGGTGAAAGGAAGTTTGCTGAAAATGCTTCTATCATTTGGTGGGGTTTTGGTTGGTTTGGGAGTCACAAAGTTGGAGGGTGGCTCCCACTGGGTTTCGCCAGTCTTTGAGTTGAAGTAGTAGATCGTATCGTAGTTTTCGTCAATAAAACTGGACCATGGGCCGTTTGTTTTCAATGGCTTGGGCAGGGCAAATACTTTATTTTTTTGTCGATGGATAGTTTTTGCCGATGTAAAACCTCCACACGGGGTGGATAATAGAGCGAGAAGAAGAAAACCCCTCATTTTATCCAATGTGCAATGCAATAAGGGAACTCCCTAAGCGCGGTAACATATATATCTTACCAAATTTTATTTTTTTTGCCAACATCTTGGTTGACACCATCTCTCCAACTCCGTCTAATTTCATTATTTCAACATCCTCACATCGATGTTAGCTCAACGGTTCAGCCTCCTCATCTCCCAGCAAATTCAACCTGGCTTTCTGTCTTCATGTCTCAAAATGATGTCAACCAAAACCATTTCACCTGAGAAGCCTTTTGAGAAGGCAGCCATTGCTTCCCCAACATCCACGAAACCCAATACCCACATCAAACCCAGCATGGCTACATTCAACAACTCCCAGCCCATTACCTTCACTGACATCTCACGAGCAAACGTGGCGATCAAATCAGGCATCATTTGCACTGACGTTAAGCGATCCCACTTCCTTTCCCAAATCTGTGGAATGGTGAGTGCATTGCCACATCCTAGTGTCCACTCCACTCCACTTCTCTAACACCTCGCAGAACGTCTGGTTCAAGCTTGAATTCAACCAGTTCACTGGCTCCTTCAAGGAGCGTGGTGCCCGGTACACCCTCCTGACCCTCATGAATCTTGATGGTTTCGACAAAACCAAGGGAGTGGTTGCGGCCTCTGCTGGAAATCACGCTCTTGCGCTTGCTTACCATGGCGGGCTCCTTGGCATCAAGATCACTGTCGTGATGCCGGACGTTGCTCCCCTTGCCAAAGTTGACAAGTGCAGACTGTTGGGGGCAAACGTAATAATCAAGGGTGGGCACATTGGCGAGTCCAAGATCCATGCCGAGAAATTAGTGAAGACGGATGGTTTGACGTACGTGAACGGTTACGACGACAAGACTATTTGCGCTGGGGCTGGTACCGTGGGCATGGAGATCATTGAGCAAGGTGAGAGAGAGAGAGAGTTATGATGTCACTATCACTATCAACATTGGGAAACGACGTGCGTGTGGCTCTTGGGGCTGCGTCTGGGAGGTGGCTGCCGAGAACATCCTCGATGCAGCAGTGCACTGATTTACCTGGCCAACATCGCTCGGTCGGACCCATTTGAAGATTGTTTGATTCGCTCGTAGTGTTCATCGCATCTCGCAATTCTATCACTCACTCACCGCACGCAGTCCCTTGCGTCGACGTTGTGGTCGTTCCTGTGGGGGGCGCCGGTTTAATTGCCGGTATTTCTTGTGCTGTCAAGACTTTGAAGCCCGAGTGCAAGGTGTATGGCGTCGAGCCGGCCTTCGCTCCTAGCTACACCTCCGCGATCAAGGCCGGAAAGCCCGTGACGATTGAGGTCACTCCGACCCTCGCTGACGGTTTGGCTGTGCCTTTGGTGGGTAGCAACGCGTTCGAAATCGCGAAGGAGGCGAGTGAGCGAAGCGAGCGAGCCTTGACGAAGACTCAAGCGATGGATCTCGCGAAATGGCTGCAGACATAATGGCTAAATCCACTACAAAACTAAACTAACCCACTCAAATTGTTTGGTTCGCTCGTTTCGCTCGTGCTTTAAAAATGCGCCTCGCTTCGCTCGGCGCAGTTCGTCGACGACTGCTTCTTGGCGTCCGAGAGGGACGTGAGTGTGGCGTGCTTGAGGCTGATCGAGCACGAAAAAATGGTTGTCGAGGGGGGAGGAGGTGAGCGAGCGAAGCGCGAAATGGCTACAGACGGCTACATCCAACCACTAAACTAACCCACCCAATTCGTATTCGCGCCTTCTTCGCACGGCGCAGCTGCTGGGCTAACGGCCATACTGCCGGGCGGCCCGCTCGACATTCCCGAAATGAAGGGAAAGAACGTAGTCATCCCGCTGTGCGGAGGAAACATTGACACTACCGTGCTGGGCCGAGTGATCGACCGTGGACTCGCCGCTGACAACCGTCTGGTTCGTTTCGTGTCCACCGTGAGCGATCGTCCTGGGGGCATCGCGCAACTCACCACCCTCTTGGCGAAGAACAATGCTTCCATCAAGGACATTTACCACGAGAGGGCGTGGCTGCACAGCAGCATCACGAACGTCCAAGTTAAGTGCGTAGTGGAACTTCAGGTGAGCGAGCGAAGCGAGCGAGCCTTTTGGAAGACGAGAATACTCGCGATGAAGTACGCGATTTTGCTACAGACATAAATGGCTACATCCATTACTAAGCTAACCCACCCAATTCGTTTGGCTTGCTCGTTTTGCTCGTCCTTCATTAAAAATGCGCCTCGCTTCGCTCGGCGCAGGGACAAGCGCACGCCGAGCAGCTCAAAAAAGCTCTGAGCGATGCCAACTATCCCACACTCTGGGACATGGACATGGCAGACAGTGGTGACATCCCCGGAACGCAGGCAATTTCGACCAGTTGAAATATGAATCAGAATGCATGAACAAACCAAAACAAAACAAAACAAACCACAAAGAAAACACACAAATGAAAACAAGGAAAAATGAAATTAGATGTTGATTTGAAACATAAAATTATTTATTCTTATCACAAAAAAGTGCATGCCGTACCAGCTTCAATGCCGCCACTTGCTTGTGTATATAATCACGAAGTGCCTCCCCGCCAACCTTGATATCCGCTATTTTCTTCTCGAACTTTCTCGTCTCCTCTTCCCAGTCGCTAACATCCTTCGCAGTTGCATCGTCTGGGGGCTCCCACCCGTCAACTCCCACCCCGGCGAAGGCATCCTTGCCCTTGCAGCCCCCAATTGTATACTTCTTCTCCTCCGCCTCCTCCTCCTCCTTTGCCTCTTCTCCGATTTTGATTTCGTGCTCAGTCAAGATAGCTTCAATTTCTTTCTCGGTTTCTTCCGCCGCCAGCTTTAAAGCAGCTTCGTGTTTTTCCACCAGCAAGTCGATGTTGCTTTTCTCCTCATCCGCCGCGCGCTCCTTGATTACGTTGGCCTTCTCCTCCAGAAAATTTTTCAGTTGCTCTTTTTCAATTTCGGTTAGCTCGCTGTCCCTGTTGACCCTTGTTTTCGGTTTACCGTTGTCCTCCTCTCCTTCTCCATCTCCCTTCCCCCCTCCCTCTCCCTCCAACAACAGTGCAACCTCCTTTACAATGCCCAAATCCAGTCCCTCATTGATGTCCAAATATTTCGTCTTCAGCTGATTCAAAATCAGCCCTACTTCCGCATCCTCCATTTTCCCCATGGTGAACATCGCCTCGCCGAGGGCACCTCCAAACGGCACCTCCCCCCTCCCCCCCAACCAGGCCTCGCTACCATCAAGGTCGAAGAGGTGTTCATCGGAGGAGATGAACTTTTCGAAATCCGCTCCATTCAGGCTTATTTCCAATACGCTTCCTTCGAATCTGTACGCCGCTAGTAGGAACTTCCCCTGCTCCACCTGTTCTGTTTCGAGCGTAAAATCCTCCCCATTAACTGCGTGAAAGCTGAGCTTTTTCTTGTTCGTGACAGAAAAACTGGCCTCGCCGTGGGCGAAGAAAACTTCCTCGGTTGAGCCGGTTTCCGGAATGTCCAACAAATTTAGAGCGAAAAAAACTGTGAACTCGGGGGTCATCTTGAACTGCCTCGAAACGAGGGGAGCTGAGGGGAATTGGAGGTAGGAGATGTCGGGATTCGAGATTGTGTTCGTCTTGAATGGTGGGGTGGATGCAGCGTCCAGAAAGAAGAAGTGGTGCTTAATTGGGCTATCTGCGTTCTTGTTCGTATCCTTGATGAAGCGCATGGTATCGGAATCGATAAAGTTGGCGCTTTGGAGGATGATATCAAGATGAGGGTGTGAATTTTTCACCGCAGTGGCAGTAGCAGTAGCAGTAGCAGTCGCAGTAGCAGTAGCAGTAGCAGGTGCAGGTGCAGGTGCAGGTACAGGAGCTGGAATTACGGGCTTTGACACTTCTTCCTCAGTTTCGTCGTCGTCAACTGGTGCTGGTGGAAGAAGTGAAGAATCTACATTTGATTTTTCCGAATTTTCTGTTTGTTTTTCCTCTGGGTCAACAATATTGGCGTCAGGGCTTAGCGGTTTCCTTTTAGTTAGCTTTTCAGGTGCACTGTACTGCGCGTTTTGGTCTAGTTGCTCGTAAATTGTGCTCTTCAAGACTGCCAGCAAACAAACCAAAATGACAAAAACGACCAGGGTGCCAAACTTGCAAGTGCTAGATTTTGTCGATCTACTTGACTTTTTGTGACTGGGGCTGCTGAACAGCGGGAGGGAATCCTTGGAATCTCGATAAGGGTTGATTACTGGCATGGGGGGGGTGAGGTTGGTTGATGGGGGGAGTTTTTTTTTACTTTATGGTGGGTTTTCGAGTTGTTGTCTAGATTAAAGCAAAAGGAAAAAACAAATCAATTCAATGTGAGGGCGTGGATTGGTGTGGATATAGTTCTAAATTACTTTTGTTAAATTGCAAATTGCACCTTTTTGGGAAGACAAGCCGGCACAAAGAAAAAATCTCAGTTGATCTCGTAAAAATAAGTTTTATCTCCCTGACTTTTCTATCTCCCTGACGTTATTCATTAAAGGTAAAAACTAGTTCCACCACATTCATGTTCTTATACATTCCTTCAGCAACTTTTCATTTAACTTCGTGTCTTCACCAATAATTTCTTCAAGATCTTTTTAACATAATACAATCTCAACCACCCCAAACCCCCCACCCCACCCCACCCCACCCCACCACAACCACCCAGATGAGCAACGATGAAGTTGAAAACAAGGACATCAAGAGGCTCATTCCAATAGTGAACAAGCTTCAGGATGCATTCGCCACCATGGGGAACTCTCCAATCGACCTCCCCCAAATTGCAGTAGTGGGAGGGCAGTCTTCCGGAAAGTCCTCAGTTTTAGAGAACATCGTGGGCAAGACGTTCCTCCCCCGTGGTTCTGGAATTGTGACTCGCCGACCCCTCGTCCTCCAGTTGTACAACTCTATCGAAGAGTATGGGGAGTTCCTGCACATTCCCAATAAGAAGTTCTACGACTTCAACGAGGTTTGCTCCGAGATTGAGGCTGACACTGACAGGGTTTGTGGGAGCAACAAGAACCTGAAGAACCAACCCATCAACCTCAGGATCTACTCTCCCGACGTTCTCAACCTGACGTTGATCGACCTTCCCGGAGCCACCAAGGTGGCGGTCGGAGATCAACCTAAGGACATTGGGAGGCAAATCAAAAACATGATCATGAGCTACGCTAGCAAGCCCAACTGCATGATTCTTGCGGTCACTGCTGCCAACACTGATTTGGCCAACAGCGATGCCATCGAAATAGCCAAGGAGGTGGATCCAGAGGGGAAAAGGACGTTGGGGGTGTTGACCAAGTTGGACTTGATGGACAGGGGGACTGATGCCAGGGGAATTTTCACCGGCGAGGATAGAGACCTGCCCTTCCTGGCCCTCGGTTACGTTGGAGTTGTGAACAGGTCTCAGGCCGACATCAACGAGAGGAAGGGCATTGCGCAAGCGCGCGCCGCGGAGATGCAGTACTTCAGCATGCACCCCGGTTACTCTGATATCCAGGACAAGCTCGGAACGGGCTACCTGGTGAAGAAGTGCTCCCAGATGCTCTTGAAGCACATCCAAAGTGTTTTGCCCCAGCTCTCGAGCGATTTGAACAATTTGATTGCGAGGTGAGCGAAGCGAAGCGAGCGAGCGAGCTTTGAGGAAGTCGAGAAATATAAACAAACAATAATCTAATATTATTTTCAATTCTTTGGCTCGCTCGCCTCCCCCCTGCTCCACTAAAAATGCACCTCGCTTCGCTTCGCTTCGCTTCGTTCGGTGCAGCAAGGAGAAGGAGATGGCCGAGATGGGAGAGATCGCCAACCCCAAGAGGAGCAGGGCCGACATTACGCAGGCCATTTTGAAGTTCTCGGACCGGTTCTCGAGGAGCATCGACGGAAAGCTTGACCCCGACGGCCCGTCCCTCACCAGGGAGCTGACCGGAGGAGCGAGGATCGAAGGTATCTTCCACGACGTCTTTGCCCCGGCGATCGGCGACATTGACATCTTGGAGCAGCTTGGAGCTGACGAGGTGCAGACTTTGATCAGGAACGTCAGTGGTTTGGGCGGAAGCCTGTTCATTCCCAACAGCGCGTTCGTAGCCTTGGTTACTCAGAACATTCAGCGGTTGGAGGACCCCAGTCTGCAGTGCGTGCAGTTGTGCTACAGCGAGGTGTTGAATATCGTCAACATGATTAGTCACAATATGCCAGCGGTGGAAAAATATCCGGCTTTGAAGAGCACAATTGTGGAGGCGGCGAATCAGATTTTAAGGTGGGTTGGTGCCGCGAGCGAGCGCTGCGTCCATTGCGACCCGTGGGGGGGTCTCCCCCCCTCCACAACCAAGTAATTACACACCTCAAAAACAACCACACACACCCCAACATAACATTTTTTATGTGCTAACCTTCCCCCCCTCCCCCTCTCCACCCCACCCTCCTCCAACCACAGGGAAAACTACGAACCTTGCAATACTATCGTCTCGCTGATGGTTGCGATGGAGCGAAACCGTGTGAATATGGCCCACCCCGACTTCATTGGGCACAGGGACAACTTTGGAGAATTTACCCAAGAAGTGGAAGAAGAGGCCGCCTCCGGCCCCCCTCCTCCCCCCGCGAAAACAATGTCCAGGCAAATTGTCAAGGAGGGCCATGCCAACAAGAAGGGCGGCAACGCGATTGTGCTCTGGCAAAAGAGGTACTTGATCCTGAAGAAGGTGAGCGAGCGAAGCGAGCGAGCCTTGATGACGACGAGAATACTCGCGAGGAATCCCGTGAAAATGGCTACAGACATAATATAATGGCAACATCCACTACTGAAACTATAAACACATTATTAATTATTCCACTCAATTCATATTCTTTTGACTCGCTTCACTCGTTTTGCTCTTGCTTCATTAAAAATGAATGTCACACAATCTCGCTTCGCTCGGCGCAGGACGGAACCTTGAACTACTACAGGCACCAGGGAGACCCCGAGCCTGCCGGCACAATCTACGTGCCGGGCTGCATCATCGAGAGGGCCGACGCGATGGTCGGAAAGAGGTGCTCCTTCCAGATCTACCACCCCGGGGGCAACCTGGGCAAGACCTTCTTCTTCCAGCTGCAGGACGACGTAGAGGCGAACGACTGGGTCCAAACCTTGAAGGACGAGGCGGCGAAGGAGCCCGAGGACGAGGAGGACGCTGCAGGGCCCCAAAACTTGCTGCTCGGAGGGACGGCAGGGGAGGGTGAGGAGGACTTCGACCAAATTCCCGTCACCAGGCAGCGCGGGTTGACGGACAGGATCCACGCAGCCATCCACGAGAACCTGGGAATGAGGGAGAAGGTAGAGTGCGAAATCTTGTTCAGGCTGCTGCACAGCTACTTCGAGATTGTGAAATGCAACATTGCAGACCAAGTGCCAAAGGCAATCAGCCTCAAGCTCATCAACAAGGTCAAGGAGGAGCTGTGCGCGAGGCTGCTTCAGGAGATCGACAGCGAGGACAAGGTAAAGCAGCTGAGTGCAGTGAGTGACGATGTCAAGGAGAAGTTTGAGAAGAACAAGAAAACCTTGACACTGCTTCATGACAGCAGCAACATTTTGAGGGATTTGAGTTGCTCAACTGTG
>Ga0302116_1000484_pt1 | contig 24050 bp, 15 predicted proteins | sample AG5_SCM_MG_FD_203124 | JGI IMG/M metagenome (GOLD analysis project Ga0302116, IMG submission 203124) | Marine microbial communities from Western Arctic Ocean, Canada - AG5_SCM | ecosystem: Environmental > Aquatic > Marine > Oceanic | place: Canada: Western Arctic Ocean | collected 2017-10-01 | reverse complement strand
ACGGAACCGGTGGACGCGAGGATGGACATGGGCTGACCGCACAGCACCGAGTACAGGACGCCACCGATGGCAGTCGCGAGGATCACCTCGGTCGCGCCGAGCATGCCGGCGGTGGCGGAGGTGAGCACGGCACCGAAGGCGACGGCGGGCGCGAGGGCCGCGAAGAAGAGGAAGAAGATGGAAGCCTGCGATTGGCAATTGTTGAGGGGGTCATTGAACGGTCAGGTTCTGGATCATGGATCATCGACGAGGCGTGGCGGGCGAGACGCAATTGAAAAAAAAGTTCCCAGTGCAATCCAATTTTGGAGGTTGAATCGGAATGACGTGAGCGGGCCGATCCAACTCGGGCGGGAGCGCGCGCGGTGGAACGCGCGCGTCAGCACGATACGGGCTGGGATCGGTCGGAACGGTTCCGGGGCGGCCGTTTCGCGTGAATTCGGCCGTTTCGCGTCTCGCACGGCCGCGACCGGCGCCCGCGGAACGGATCGCGCGGGAAACGAAGTTTCCGTTGTTGGGGCGGGCCTGCAAAAAAGCATTGGTCACTTACCAGGGACTTGGGGGAAACGCCCTGCTTGAAGTCGTCGATGTAGAGGGGACCGCGGGCGGCGAGGTCCTGCTGGATGCCCTTGAAGGGCGCCTGGACGATGGGCTCGGGGTTACCGCCGGCCTTGACGGTCACCGCCGCGCGGCGGGTGGCGAGCTGCACGGGCTTGCCCACCACAGGGGTACCGACGATCGCCTTGGCGGACTTGGTACCGACGACGCGGGAGCGCATCGCGGGGCGGGCGCCGAGGCCGAGGCCGAGGGTGTTCATGGTCATGGCAGTCTGCATTTTCGCAGAGTTTCTTTAGCGTTTGGGCCAAAGAATGCGCTGTGTGAAGTGACGATCGTCCGCGTCCCTGCGGGGCAATTATCGGATTGCACGTCGCTTTCAGGGTAAAAACCTTATCTGACTGGGGAAACTTCATCGGCATCCGGTGAGTTTCAAACCAGGAATTTAAACCGTTTAAATCGACAAGTAAATAGACAGTGGACAAGTGGCATTTCGTTCATGACATGGCGGACAGATCAGAAAAACGATTGGTCGTGGATTGGACTCATTTTAAACCAAGGACCGTTTGGTCGTGATGCCTGGGCGCGAAGCGGTGAAATTTCTCAAGAGTTCACTCCGTTGCGCGGTCGAGACCGGCGTGTGGGGTTTGGAGGTGAAAACGTTTTTGGGGGATCGATGAGGAAGCGCGATCGGAACTTTACGATGAGAGTGGTTTTTCTCTTTTTTGGCGAAGCCTGGCCAGTCGCACAACACCCAGCACCATGGGTGTGAGCACCACGAGCTGCTGTTCGCATTTCGCGACGATCGCATCCCCATCAATCGTGCGAACGCGACGACGCGATGGATCGATCCGCCGCGCCCACCGCGTCCGCGCGAACACCGGCGCCGCTTCGTCGACGTCGACGTCGGCACCTGGCGATGACGATGCCGCGGTGGAGACCGTGAGAGCTCCACCGGGATCGCACATATACTTCGCCTACGGCAGCAACGTCAACACCAAGACCATGAGCGGCGTCCGCGGCGTCCGACCGTCCGCCTCCTACCCCGCGGTGCTCGATCGGTACACGCTGGTGTTCACCGTCCCTGGCCTGCCGTACGTCGAGCCCGGGTTCGCATCCGTCAGGCGCATCGACGTGGATGAGGGTGTGGATGTGGATGAGAATGACGACGATGACAAGTCGGCATCTGACGATTCACGCGTCTCCGATGACGATGACGCGTCGTTGGCGCGGTACGAGCGCGAGGTGCACGGCGTGGCGTACGTCATCACCGACGAGGAATGGCGATTCGTGCTTCGCAGCGAGAGCGGGTACGACGTGGAGGCCGTGACCCTGCGGCGGTGCTCCGACGGCGCGCCGATCGAGGCCACCACGCTGGTGTACCCGGAGACGGACTTGGGCCTACCTTCTCTGCTGCCCAGCGCGCGGTACCTCGGTCTGTTGACGGAGGGCGCGGAGGAGTGGAATTTGGACGCGGGATGGCGGCGGTATCTTCGGGAGAGGGTGAGGGCGTACGCGCCGGAGGGGAAGGAGCTGGCGGGAGCGATCGCCGCGGCGTCGCTCGCGCCCATCGGTTTGGCCACCGCGCCGCTGGGTTTGGCGATGGCGGCGCGCAGGGCGATGGGGGGGGAGGACTCGGGAGGACCGATGGGCGCGAGCGAGGACGGCGGCGAGTCCGAGGTTGAGAGGGCAGCCAACGCGGCGATCGTGGACGGGTTCAGGGCGTTCCAGGGGTTCACGTGGGGGGTGCACAACGCGCTGTGGGAGCCGGTGTTCGGCTCGGGCGCGAACAACGACGAGGATGACGGACAACGGCGATAGACTCTCGTTTCGTATTGACTCTTAGTGAGGTTGGTGAAATCGCGTCATCGGGCGAGGCTCCGCTCACTTGCGGCCGCCGCGACCCCTGCCTCCGCGACCGCCACGACCACCGCCACGGCCACCGCCACGACCGCCGCCACGACCGCCGCCACGACCGCCGCCACGGCCGCCGCCGCGGCCACCGCCGCGGCCACCGCCTCGACCGCCCCCTCGACCGCCGCCTCGGCCCCTGCCCCCCCTGCCGCCGCGGCCGCCCCGCTCGGGCTTCTCCTTCCGTACGGGCGGCTCCCAGCCCGGGAAGAGCTTCTCGACGCACTTCCTGTAGGAGAAGTCCTCGCACGTGCCGTCGGTGCGGACCACCATGTAGCATCGGCTGTCGTGGTCGGGGTGCGTGCGGATCTGGAAGGAACTGATCCCGCACCCGATCTTCTTCTCAGCCTCGGGGTGCGCCTCCCTGAGGCACGGCTCGACGACCATGCGCTCGTAGTCGTTCATGTTCTGGTTCATGGTCATGTTGCTGAGGAGCCACGAGAAGTACTTGATCATCTCGTCCGGGCTATTGAACGTCTTCGGCCCGAGCTTCACGGGCGTCCACACCTTCTCCTCAACCTTCGCCTCCTTCTCGCCGGCCTCGTCTCCGCCCTCGGCGTCATCCTCCGCCTTGCGCTTCTCGCCAACCTCGGGCTCATTCGCCTCGGGCTCCTCCACGGGAGTCTCCTCGGGCTTCGCTTCGTCCTCGGCCATTTTGTTCGAGCCAGTCGTTCAGCCTTGGCGCCGCTCGGATTGGCGCGGCGGGTTGGATTGTAAACCCAAACGGGGCGGCGGCGGCCGGGCGAAACGTGTTGGCGAAAGTTGAACCCCGGTTGACGGTCTGAAGGTGTTTTTTGTACCTTTTGACTCTGTTTGCCCATAGAGATTTGGTTTTTTGCCCGGTCAGCGTCGCGAAACCGTTTTCACCGCAAGGCAGGGGGTAAAAACGCAATCGCCCAGAAGCCGGACGCACGAGGTCGCGTCATGGCCTCTTTCGGCGATACTCTGTCGAGGGACCTCGCCAATGTCATCATGTCGAGGCCCGGCGCGAAGCCGGTGCCCGTGATGCGCGGGACGAAGCAGGCCGTTGGGACGAACGCGAGCACCGGACCGCGAGTGCCAAAATCGACGGACGACGACGCGGTGGAGATGTCCCCGGAGGTGAAGCAGTTCATGGACCGCCACCCGAGATGGGTGGACACCAACGGCGAGGTCGTGCCCATGCCACGGTTCACGGCGAAGGGCGCGAACGCGGACATCCCGGGCCGCGAGAACGTAGCGCCGCCCTCCTACGAGGAGCGCAACGAGGCGTACCACGCCAAGAGCGAGCGATTCTGGAGCAAGCTCCAGCCGGGGTACATGGAACGACCCGAGATGTACACCTCGAGCTACTCCGAGATGCACCAGTGGAGCGACGACTTGCTGAACATCGCCAAGAACTGCTCCGCGTCCATGTGGAAGACCCACAAGAAGAAGACTGACACAACCGCGTTCGTCGAAGCAGCCGCCAAAGAGAGAAACGCCGATCGAGCGTTGAGGGAGGCGGCGGCGAGGGAGGCGGCGGAGGCGCCGCCGCCGCCGCCGGCGGCTGAGGGTGGCGTAGACGCGGGCGCCGCGCCTGCCCCAGCGGGAGACGCCGGTGCCGCGCCTGCCCTGGCGGGAGATGCCCCGCCCGCGGAGGCGCCCGCCCCCAAGGCGTAGAGACGATGAAATTATTGTAGAGTTGGATTCCTCCGTCTCGCTAAGGTTCGCTACTTCTCCTGGGCGTAGCCGTGCGCGCGCCCCGTCAGCCCCTGCGCAGCTTCCAGCGGAAACTCCGCGGCTGACCCATCCTCCGCTCGCCTAGCCCCGGGTTCCAGGCCCGTGTACGTCCGTCTGTTCAGGAGGTACTCGGCGCCCGACTGGACGTCGGCGAGACCCGACCCCGACGCTCGAGCCGTCACCGCCCGCTCCGCCCTCAGCGCCAGCTGTTTACCCCCGTCGCCCAGGACCCCGTCGTCGTCGGTGTCGTCGGAAGATGAACCGTCCGCCGTTTGATCCCGTCTCATCCCGCGAACACCGCCTCCGAGGAACGAAAACTCCGGCCCGCGTTCTTCCGTCCCGACCTTTTCGTCGTTAACTCCGCCGGTTGTGAGCAGGTGCTCAAAGTCCAGCCTCACCTCCCCGTCCCAGACCTTACCGTGCGTGAACGCCACCTCCGCCTCCCACGGCGTGATCACCGGCTGCATGTAGTCCCGCCCGTCGATCAGCGCCGCCTGCTCACACGCCACCAGCACGAACGCCTCAATCTCGGGGAAGTTGGCCAGCTTTTGCGGATTCGGCTTCCCGGCGACGACGGTGTACGATTTTCTGCCGCTGTCCGCGATGACCTTCCTCAGCCGCTTGATCGCCGTGAGGTACCCCGCCACCCCGAGGGTCCCCGCGACGATCCCCACGACGTTGGCCTCCCTCGCGCGCTCGATGAGGTATCGCCGTCGCTTCACCACGCGGGAGACTTCCGCGGACCCGGTCGCCTCCGGGCTCAACTCGTTCGTCTCGGGGTCGATCTGCGCGATGCCCCGGCAGCGACCGTGGAGGATCGCGAGCGCCTGAGCGAGCGCGGGGCTCTCCCCGCCGCCGACCCATACGAACGCGCACCTCGAGCGGTCGTCCACGCCCTCGGGGAGGACGAAATTCTGCCCGGCGACTCGCGTCTTCGTATCATCGACTGACGATGAATCTTCATTCTCATTCACGAGATTCAGCGAACTCAACGCGTCCGTCACCTGCGTTCTCTCTTCTTTCGACCCCACGCCGCACCCTCCGCCGCCGCAGCATGTTCCGCCGCCTCCTACTCTACTGACGGCGTGCGCGCGCTCCCTCGGGAGGGCCTCCACGGGAAGGGTCTCAGCTACCGTCACCGGCGGGGCCCCCGCGGATGACGAGGAGGAGGAGCAAATCTCCTCGACGCATCGGCGGAGCTCGTCGGCGGCGTGCGCGTGCTCCTGGTCCACGAGCACGACCACCGCGTCGACCGTGTACTCGTCGCTGGATGCGTCCGCGTTGCGTAGGCCGAGCGTCTCGGCGTGCGCCCCGATCGCCCCCGCGCACGCGGACACATCCAGGTCGACCTTGTTGAAGACGAACCTGGCGGGGAGTCGCGCGACGGGGCTCATGCACGCGCGGCCGAAGTGGACGATGGCGTCGGCGGCGTGGTGCGCGGCGGCGACCTCATCGACGCAGCACGATCCGAAGGTGGTATCGGCGAGGACGAACACGCGCGTGGGGACGGCGTCGCCGCTCGTCGTCGCGGCATCGGGCGCGACGCACCGCCGCTCCAGCGCCGCCGCGAGGTTAACCGCGTCGTGGAGGAGGTCGTCGGGGATCTGAAGGGCGACGCGGCGGAACCCGCCGGCTCGGATCCACGACGCGGTCGCGGATACGTCGTAGACCCGTTCCAGGCGCGCGGCCTCGTCGGACCCGGACATGGCTGCACCGCGAGCCGTGGTGTGAACGCGATTTCTGTGGGCGAGCGCAGAGGTGAGATTATTGGAGCTACACAGCTGTGCTGATTGATTCGACGACGTATCCTAATCGTGGGTAACGTGCGCGCGCGTGCCGTCCCGACTCCTCGCGCCGTTGGGATGCCCCGTTCATCCCTCGCGTCTCCCCCTCTCCAGTCTCCCTCTTTCCCTCTCTCTCCGACTCGTCACACCAGGCGCTCCCAGACGCACTCCGTGAATTTCCCACCCTCGTCGTGGTCCTTGAGGATCTTGAAGACGTCCGCGGGGGGATCGAGGTTGAGCTTCTCGGCGCGCTCCCACCTCTCCATGCGGGTCAAACCGAGCGCGGGACCGTACTTCTGCGATATCGACGACGGGGAGGGATGATGACTCGGTCAGAACTTCCGTCGCATCGAGTGGGCACGTCATTTTCTGAATTGCGATAAAATGGAATTTCCGGGAAGGGCGAGCGCCGCGAGGGCCCAGTGTACGCACCGTGGTCATGTCGAAGGTCTTCAGAATCCTAAGGTAGTTCACCTCCTCGGTGTTCTCGTCGTCATCTGCGATTGGAGGGATCGAAATAGGTCAGTCTCGGGCAGTTGGGGAGCGACAATTCAGTCTCGGAGAAATCTCGTCGGATCCGACGAGAGGGCCGGTGAACGCGCGCACCTTCGACCCGCGCGACGGCCTTGCCCTTGCCCTTTCCGGTCGACGAGCGCCTCTCAGACTTGGTGCCCCTAAAGTGGGAGGTGAGCTTGGATGACATGTCCGTTCGTTCAGTGTCACAGCTGTCGTGTCTCCGCGCAGGGGCAGTTGTGACTCGTCGCGAGAAATGACGCCGAGTTTATTTCAGGCGCCGATACCAGTTATGAAACACTAAATTTTGGTCAGAATAGTCAGAATAAAGATTAAAAAACGACTAAAAAACAAAAAAAAGCAAACTAAGACACACTCAAAATATTTTTATCTTTCGTTTTTATCTTTTGGGCAATCTTGAATCAGTGGATAGGAAACTCAGCTAAAATTTGGGCTAGATTTTAACCGTCGTTCAGGGTTTAAACTTCCATACATCGCTCGGGTTGCTAATCTCCACCCTTGACCCGCAAAACAGGGTGTAACTTATACACCGGGTGTAACTTATTACACCGGGTGTAGCGGTTGTACGAGTAGAAATCCGAAAAACCGGGTGTAAATAATCGGAAGAAAGTGTAACTCCCGCGGCCCTCTCGAACGCAATCACAGAAGAGGAGACGCGCGGGAGGAACGCGCCGTGGAACGAATAGGAGGAGAACCGTATCGAAACGTACGGCGTGATTCATGAAGACGCGTGATTCATCGTCCGCGCCCGTCGCGGTCAGACCCGCGGATGCGAACACCCCGCTCCTCGGCGTGACGCCGACCGAGCGCATGAAGCACTTCGACACGAGCAGGACGAAACACCTGGCGACCAAGTACGGAGCCCTCGCGCTCGTGGCGTGCGTCGGCGCCGCCGCGGCGTTCGGCTCCGGAACCGTCGGCGCATCGTCCGCGATGGCCACGATGGCGTCGCCCGAGCTCTCCTCGCCCCAAGCTCCCCGGTTCGCGCGCGGCCCGGGATGCAACGGCGTCTGCCCCAGCGTCGCCGCGCGAGATTTCGACACGTACCCGGAGGAGGGATCCGCGCACGTCCTCATGCTCGGCGACAGCACCGACAGGGCCTGGCACTTCACCTTCTGCAACGGCATCCTCAACGACGCGGACCGCTGCGACCATCCCGTCGAGTGCGTCGCCCCCACCGTCAACTTCCTCCCAAACAACATGCAGCCCCTCGTGTGCGCCGACGGCGACGATCGATGCGCCGCCAAGTCGTGCTACGAGGATGCACCGTGCTGGCACGAAAAGGAGAACGAGATGGCCGCCGCGTGCCACCCCACGTCACCGTACGGCCCCGCGCTTGGCTTCGTCCACCTATTCGAACCGGACCCGCAGAGCAAGCAGGACTTGAAGCTCGTCGAGTACGGGCGCGAGATCGACGGGTTGCCGGTGATGACCGGCCCGAGGGTCAACGCCGCGGTTCGAAGCTTCGATGCGTTCGTCCCGACGGACCCCAAGGTGAAGGACGGGAAACATACGGAAGGGGGTAAGAAGAGGCCGGTGGTGGTCGTCGTGGACGTGATGCACTGGTGGGTGGGTAACCACCTCGGGTGGGGCGCTCCCGGCGCGCCCGCCGACTGGTCCGCCAAGCTCGGCAGCGAGCGAGAGTTCGACGCCAGCCTGAAGCGGTACAGGACGGACCTGGACGCGCTCGTGGCGCAGGTTGACAAGGCGATAAAGAAGACGGGACGGCCGTACCAGCTCGTGGGCAAGGCGAACCACGACTGGCACACGTTCAAGCCCGACGGCGTGGAGCACAAGTTTCTCACCGCCATGGCCGGCCACGTCAAGCGAGCGTTCGAGTCCAAGAAGCACCACTTCTTCGACTGGCGCGCGCTCACCGAACAGGCCAAGTCGGACAACATGTGGCAGATGGCTGATAACTTCCACCAGACTGTGGAGGGGAGCAAGCACGAGACCTTGGCGTTCATGGACTGGACCAAGGAGACGCTCCCTGACAAATTCGCGGTCAACTTGGAGACGCAGTTCGCGAAGCAGGCGGAGGCGGAGGAACGTAGGCGCTCCAAGGAGGAACAAGACCGTAAGACGCGGGAGGAGAAGGAGGAGAAGGATAGGAAGGAACGTGAGAAGAACGAGGCGAAGGAGGCGAAGGAGACCCTCAAGGACAACCTCGCGGATGTGCAGAAGATGGCGGGCAACATCGAGAGCTTTCTCATCAAGCAGCGCGAGAAGCTTTACAAGGAGACTGGCGTGCAGTGAGTGATTTTTTGGTGTAATGTACGTTTAAAAAAGGTATTTCAGAAGAATAAACCCGAGTCTGACTGATTCCCAGTGAAAGGATCTTGCGCCGGTTGAGAGAGATCGCTTTGTCGATCTCCGATTGGATGATCTCCACGAATCTCCACGTAACAAAAAAAAGCTTCCGATCCCGGGCGGTACCCACTCCCAATCGAGCGAACCCTCGTAACGATAGACAGGTGAGCGCCCCGTCCGTATCCCACGAACCTCGACGCGGTGTCAGTCGACCCGAACGTCGCGTCCAGTCCGCGATTCGACCCGCGACGACCCGTCGTCGAGACGCGCGGGACCGAGGCCGGGGGATAAAAACTAACCCCTATCCCTGTTCCGATGATCGCGATTGCCCCCCGTCCCGGTCGTCGCGATTGCCGCCCCGAGACGTGTAAACTGACCGTTTTCCCCGTTCCGATGTCATCAGCATGTCGGCCATGACCTCCTGCGTTGCCCGCGCCGTCGTCGCCCCCAAGGCGGTGGCCAAGCGCTCCGATGCCGCCAAGAAGGTGTCCAAGCCCTCCGCCGCGCTCCCCGCCGGTGCCTTCGCTGCCGCGTCCCTCGCGGCGACCCCCGCCGCGTTCGCCGCGACCGAGGCCATCTCCCAGACCGCCGACGGTGTCGGTGTCGCCGTGGGCGGCGCCGTCGTCGCCGCGGCCGCGGGCGGCCTCCTCATGGTGACCGATCCCAACAAGCGCCGCGAGGACATGATGTCCACCACCGGCGGCGACGAAGCCGCCTCCGTCCGCAACTACTTCGACACCGAGGGCTTCAGCCGCTGGAAGAAGATCTACGGCGAGACTGACGAGGTGAACAAGGTGCAGCTCGACATCCGCAACGGCCACCAGCAGACCGTGGACAAGATCCTCGGCTGGACCGCGGCCATGGACATGACTGGCAAGACGGTGTGCGACGCGGGGTGCGGCACCGGCTCCCTCGCCATCCCCCTCGCGCTGCGCGGCGCGTCCGTCTCCGCGTCCGATATCTCCTCCGCCATGGTCGGCGAGGCTGAGGTGCGCTACAACGAGCAGGTCAAGGCTGGCGCCAAGGCTCCTTCCGTCGCGCCCAAGTTTGAGGCGCTCGGCCTCGAGGAGTGCGCTGGGAAGTACAACGTGGTGACTTGCATCGACGTGATGATCCACTACCCCACCGACAGGGTCAACGGCATGATCGACCACCTCGCGTCCCTCTCCGACGAGAAGCTCATCATCTCCTTCGCGCCCAAGACCCTCGCCTACACCATCCTCAAGCGCATCGGCGAGCTCTTCCCGGGCCCTTCCAAGGCGACCCGCGCCTACCTGCACGCCGAGGAGGACGTTGAGGCGGCGCTCAACGCCGCGGGCTTCAAGGTCACCAGGCGAGAGATGACGGCGACCTCGTTCTACTTCTCCCGCCTGCTGGAGTGCGAGCGCGTGTAAATAGTTCACCGGAGAAGAGAGAGCGCGGGAAAATAGAGCAGCTGTGCAGTCGATTAATAATACACAGACGAATGTAGTCCATCGATGCGCACCCGCTCAGTCCACCTGCTCCTTGAACGCCCCGGGGGAGACGGTGACCGCGCCGAACAGTGCGGTTCCACCCTCCGGGGAGTCGATATCCTCCACCGGGATCAGCGTACGCTTCATCGGCGTCGGCGACTCCGCGACGGCATCCATCTGGAACGGTTCCACGATCGCCTCGCTCGGCGCCTCGCTCTCGGCCTTCTCCTTCTCAAGCCTCTCCTTCTCCAGCCTCTCTTCTTCTAACCGCTCCTGTTCCAACCGTTCACGTCGCGCCTCCTCTCCCCGCTTGATGCGTTCCTTCTTGAGCTCCTCCTCCTTTCGCCTCGCCGCCTCCGCCTCCTTCGCGACTCTCGGGTTGAGCTCGTCCCAATCCTCGCCAACCTTCTCCAGCATCCACCGCATGCCGTCGTCCACGCCGGTGTCCGCGGCGCCATTGTCGCCCTTGCCGCCTTCCGTCGTCCGCAACGCGGTGCACGGCACGACGTGGTGCCGCTCGTTCTGCAGCGTGGTGAGCCCGAGCGCCGTCGCCACTTCCTCCGTGGTCTTCGCCCCCGGCGCATCTTGCTTGTTTGCGAAGATGACGACGGGCTTGCCGCTGAGGTGCGGGTCCCGCAACGTCTCGGCGAAGACGTCCCTGCATTCCTCCAGCCTGGCGTCGTCGCTGGAGTCCACGACGAACGCGCATCCGTGCACGTCGGCCATGTACGCCTTCCAAATCCCCCGAATCTTCCGTCCCCCTCCCAGGTCGAAGACGTCCACGTCGAACCCGCCGCGGGTCAACGACTCGTTGTTGAAGCCGAACGTGGGCATGGTGGACTCCGGGGCCTGGCCCAGCAGCGTCTGCAGCAGCGTGGACTTACCCGCGCCATCCAAGCCGACGAGTACCTGCGATGTTTGGCGAGTGTGGGCGCATCGTGAGTGGTTTGGATGGACGGGAAGAGGGAGGGGCGATCGCGGGGGGAATGACAAACGTCACGAGACGGTCGCGCGCGCGCGGGTGTGTCGGGACGCGACGCGCGCGACGCCGGGGAGACGACCCGGTACGCACCAGCTTGAGATTCTTGCCGGTCTTCTTGCCCTTCCTGCCGCCTCCCTTGCCTTCATCACCCCCGAGGCACAGGCACCCCATGACCCCCCCCGCGTGCCACGCCCCCTCGGTGCCGTCTCAGATGCGGGGAAGACTTCGCCCGCCCGGGATGGCGCCAAAATTTACCTGTCTTGGCCGAGCCGCCTCCGAGGCGATCATTGCCCGGCAGACGGCGAGTCACAGAGACACGCGCTGGGAGGTATCAGATCGCGCGACGCTTTCGGAACCATGGCGGTAAGTTCCCGTCACCGACCCGACCGTTCCTGATCCCTGGAAGAGCGCGCCCACCGCCCCGCCCGCGCCAGATCGCCCCGTCGCTTCATGAATTTTCCTCGGCACCGTCTCACGCGATGCTCGTTTTCTCCCTTGTCACGCAGGGCGCGTTCGACCCCGACCGGCGGCTGGTCACGATCGGGGAGTTCAACTCGGACTTCAAGGGTAAGAGCATACAAGTGCTGTGGCCCGACACCGGCAGCTGGTACAACTGCGAGGTGCGCAAGGTCAACGTCAAGGCCAAGACGGCGAGCTTGTGGTACGTCGATTCCGAGGAGCTGGAGGACATCAACCTGTACGAGGCGATCCTCAACATGGAGGTGTCCTGGCCCAAGGAAGACTCCCCGGTGGCCACCTCCCCGGCGAAGAAGGGCAAGCGCAAGGCGCAGGAGCCGGAGGAATCCAGCGAGTCGGAGAGCGACAGCGACGACGACGTCCCGCTCGCGTCGCTGAAGCCCTCGAAGAAGGCGCCGGCGCCCGCCAGGAAAAACCCCGCCGAGAAGAAAAAGCCCAAGAAGACGAGCGGGTCCACCGCGCGGACCGCGGACGATCCACGATCGGGGGTGCGCGAGAACGTCTTCATCAAGTTTCTCGAGGCGATGAAGACCGCCCAGGGCGAAGCATCGTCCGGCCAATCGCGGGACGAGTCCGAACTCGCGGCGATCGCGATGGAGGTGGAGACGCAGCTGTACGTGGTCATCGACCCGAGGGAGTACAACGCCAAGGCCCGCACCTTGGTGTTCAACCTCAAGGACCCGAAGAACCCCGGGCTACGCGCCAACGTACTCACCGGCGACCTCCCCGCGGCGAGGCTGGTGCGCATGTCCCCGACGGAACTGGCGAACAAGGACCTCCAGGCGATGCGCGCCGAGCGCGAGGCGAAGATTGGCGAGGACGCCTTCCTCCCCGAGTTGCCCGCCGAGGCGCGCGTGCGGAAGACGCACAAGGGCGAGGAGGTCATGTTCGACGCGAAGGAGCTGCTGGAGGAGGAGCAGGTCGCGGGGGACGGCCTCGGGCACAGGGAGACGCCCTCGCTGGTGGCCTCCGACTCCTACCACACCGCCGGGAATGAAGAAAACTCGGATGAAGACGAAGCACCCGCGGAGCTTCCCGACGAAGGGACCACGCCGAGGGCGCCGTCCGCGGAGCCCGGGACGCCCCCGGGCCGCGACGGCTCCGGCGATGAGCTCGCAGAGGGTTCAGGCGGGGGAATGCTGACCAGCTTTGAGCAGTTCGCGGCGGGTCACGACGATTCCGGCGGCGACGACGATGAACCCGCGGGCGCCCCGCCGAGCCCGCCCCCCGACGCCGGGGCCCACCCGACGGACGAGGATGCGGAATACGATCCCACGAAAGGGTTCGATGACGACGGGGACGACGTTCCGGGCGCGTCGCCGCCCCAGCGCGAGCCCTCCCCGGCCCCCGAGCCGGCCCCCGCCGCGAGCGAGCCGCCCGCCGCTCGGAGGAAGAAAGAGCCCGAGGCTGGCGAGTGGTCCGGGACGGTCCGGTGCCAGGGACTGCGTGACTGCGTGGTTCGCGCGGTGCCCATCGGCGGCGAGCGCGCGGACTTCGGGCCGCTGTTCCCGACGTCCTTGGAGATCAAGGGACGGGTCGCGTTCGACGCGACGCACAGGTTCATCCGGCAGGTGGTTGACAAGAGCAGGACCCGAGCGGTGACCGCGGCGGTGTGCGGTCCCGACCCCAACGCTGACAACTCCGCGTTCAACGACAAAGCCGTCGCGGCGCTCGCGTCGCAGTACGGCAAACGCGAGCGATGCGGGGTGGCCGAGCCGATCACCGGCGTGCTCGAGGTTTACTTCATCCCGCGCGGTAAGCTCGCGGATAAGCTCATGTCCACGCTGGCGAGGAAGTCCAAGGCGAAGCTCCGGGGCAAAGGGGACATGCTCATGGTGGCTGTCCACAAGCGGGGGATCGGCCCGGACGCTAAGCCCCTCCCGGCGGAACAGCCGCAGGTGCAACACGCGTCGGATCCCCTCCCGGCGCCGCCCGGCAGTGGGGGTCGCGGGACACCCCCGCCCTCGGCGTCGGCGGCCCGCGACGACAGACCGGGCGCCGGGGACATCCAGGATCTCCTCAACCAGGTCAACAGCCAGTTCGGTGGATCCGCCCCACCCGCGGGGATGCCCCCGCCCCTCGCGCCGCCTCCCCCGATCGGGGGCGGGCTGGACGTGCTGTCCGGACCCTTCCCCGACGGTCCCCCGCCGCCTATCGGGGGATACCCCCCCTCGGGCAGGGGAGGCCCGCCGTTCGACGGCAACCGAGGCCCACCGCCGATGGACTACCCCCCTCGCCCGCACCAATACGGCGGCCCCCCGCCGCACGGGTACGGCAACAACGGAAACGGAGGACCTCCGCCTCCCGGGGGTGGGTACCAGAACGGACCCGGGATGTACCGTGGGAGCAGATCCCCGCCGAGACGGTCGCCCCCGGGTGGCTACGGGGGCAGGTCGCCGCCGAGGGACCGGGGCGGCTACGGGGGGGCACCGCCGCGGTACAACGATCGAGGCCGTTCGCCCCCGAGGGGAGGGCCCGGGGGGTACGGGGGTCCACCGCCGGGCGGGCAGTGGGGCGGCCCGCCGCGGGGTGGCTACGGGGGGGGCGGTGGTGGGCCCGGCCCGGGTCCCCCGCAAGGCCACGGGTTCCGGGGAGGACCGCCGCCGCCGCAGGAGTATCGGGACAACCGAGGAGGGTACGGCGGCGGGGGCCGGGATCAGAGGCAAGTCCCTCCCCCGCCTCCCGGACGGTACTAACTAGCAGTCATCACACTTCGGAAATCAGACGAAACGAATCACGCGCGCGATACGAGTACGACTCTTCTCTCTTCTATTACACGTACTCGGACTCTGTGGACGACGCGTCCTTGCGGAGCTTCGGGGTGACCCGCACCGGGACATCCCTCATCACCCGGGGCGAATCCCCGTTACCCATCTTTCCATTAGGCCGGTTCGAGATCCTCGGGGACATCCTCGGGGACAGCCTCGGGGACAAGGGCGGGGTGGACTCGGCGGTCTCCCCATCCGCCGCCGCCGCCGCCGCTAGCCATCGATCGGCGAGGAGGCGCTCGGCCGTGTACCTGCTTCCGGGGTCCGACCCGAGAAGACCCTGAATCACCCGCTTCGCCTCCACCGACACGTTACTCCACACCGGCTTGTCGTACTCCCTCTGCAGGGTGAAATCCATGCGCCTGCGCGCGCCCAGGGACTCCTTACTCGCGTCGAAGAGGTGGTACCCGCCGAGCATGATGAACACGGTGACGCCGGTGGACCACAGGTCAACCTCGGGGCGGGTGTTGCTCGGTCGGTCGGGTCGAAGCCGCCTGCCCCGGCCGTCGGTGAGCACCCCCACGTCGCCGTTCTTTCCCGGCGCGCTCATCCCTATGTCCGCGAGCACCTCCGGCGCGGCGTATTCCACGGTCCCTTGGAGCCTATCGCCGGTGAGGTCCTTGGCGAGAAACGCTCGAGACCGGCGGCCGTCCGGGCCCGACGCGTCCGTCGCGAACCCAAAATCCGCCAGCTTGAGCGTGCGCAAATCCCCGGGGGTTTCCAGCAGTAAGTTCTCGAGCTTGACGTCCCTGTGCACGAACCCGCGCTCGTGCAGGTGCGACAGGGCCTGCGCGAGACGGCGCACGGCGGTGACGGCGTCCGCCTCGGTCAAGGCGCCGCCCGTCTTCTCCGCCACCCTGGCGGCTGCGACGGCACCCGCTCGCTCCACGCCCTCGTCGGATGGACCGACTTCAACGCCGCCGTGGTAGCCCTCCGTGACGCTCATGCGCGCGGCGGCGGCGGCGGCGCGTCGCTCGTGCCTCTTCTTGTCCACCTGGCGCTGCACCATCGACAGGAGCGTGCCGCCGCGGCAGTATTCCTGCACTAAGATGCAACGCGACTCCTCGAATATGAGGTCGTGGAACCCGACGATGGTTGGGTGTTTGACCACCGCGGAGACGCCCGCTTCGCACATCAGCGCCCGGACCGTGTTCCTCCGCTGGTCGTCGTTCATCCCGCTCATCTTCACCACCTTGGCCGCGTACCTCGTCCCCGACTTGCGATGCCTCACCGCGTGCACGACGCTGAAGGCGCCCTTGCCGAGCTGCTTGGCGTCGCTCTCGTCGTACTCGTCGCCGAGGGTTCGCGCGCGGCCTTTGCTGAGCACCGGGGCGAGCGCGCGGCGGATCGCGGGGTCCAGTTCCCTGGCCACCTCGAGGACCACCGCGGGGAGGTGGGACTCGCCGGAGGATCCGACCGAGGACTCGTCGTGATGATGCCCGTCGGGGCCGTCGCTCGGGTCCCCGAAGGCGGTCCCCGGGGCGGTCCGGGGCTTCGTGACGTACTTTGATGCCCTCTGAGGCTCGTGCACGTCGTCGCTCGGGCCGCAGCATCCCCTCGCCACGCTCGGGGCGCACCCCATCGCGCCGACCGAGGATTCCCTTTAGTTCGTTCCGAGGGTGTGTAGAACGACGCGCGTTGGGTCGTATCGGGGCGCCGCGCGTGCTACCAGTCGGCGATTCACTCCCGTGATACGCTCGTGGCACACTCGACCGCACCTGTCGGGTTTCCTCGGGCCCCACCACACGCGGAGCGCGCGGCTCGTTGTGGTCACTGTCGGCAAAAGGATTATCGCCAAGAAAAGATAAATCTCCTCTGACGAGCCAATCCGCAGCACTGAGTGTTACACGCCTCGCCTCGACGGAGGATGGCGGCCCGGTCGTTGGCTCGAGAGTCGCTCCGGCGGCTGAGGAGGGGCGGGGATGAGATCACGCGCGGAGATTTCCCCTGGGTGTTCACCAAGGCGCGAGGGCGCGCGGAGTCCACCCGCGATTGGTCCCGGCAGTTGGCGACGAAGACGTTCGGGGAGGCCCCGTCTCACGGAACCCCCGCGGGGCTCGCGGTCGCCGCCGCCGCTGAGCGCGTCATCACCCCGAACACATGCGAGCATCTGCGCACGCGTGGCTACGCCGTCGTCGACGGCGCCATGGACGGCATCGACGTGGACGGGGTACCCCTCGCGGAGGTGATGCTGAACGAGCTCCGATCGCTCTCGTCGTCGCCCGGGGTGCTGACGCGCAACGCGACGGTGCTCGTGGGCAAAGACGGAGTACCGAACAGGCTCGAGAAGTCCAACATCTTCGAGGCGGAGGTGCACGCGCTGAACGAGGACGCCATGGCGACGGCCCCGACCTTACGAGCCGCGTGGGAAGATCGCACGCAACTCACGCTGCTCAACGTGATGCTCCCCGCGCCGACGCCGCCCCAATCGTTGCACTACCAGAGCGTCAAGCTCCAGCGCAACGCCGGCGACGGCGGCTGCTTCCCCCTTCACTTCGACTCGGACGCCGGGCTGGACGCAAGGGTGGTCACCGCGCTCACATACCTCAACCCCGCGTGGGAAAAAGGTCACGGCGGCGAGCTCGTCTTATTTCCATTTCCAGATGAACCCGTGACCATCGAGCCCATCGCTGGCCGCATCGTGCTGTTCTCATCGCAGAACACGCTGCACAGGGTGCTGCCCTCGTCGGTGGAACGGTTCTGTTTCACCACGTGGTTCTTTGCGAAACAGGCGGGTGGTGGTGGATCCGGGGCTGGGGAAGAGTCAGGGGGGAGTTCAACACAAACTGAGGCTGCGAAAGCCGCCGCCAAGTATTGGGCTTCGGGCGGGTCGGAGAACGACGCGTGGGCGGACCCGAGGGACGAGGAGATTCGAACGCGGCACGAGTGCGAGGTTCTGCTGCGACCGCACATGCGCAAGCACCTACTGCGGCTGGTGCACGCGCGGGAGTGGGCGGCTAGTATCGCGGAGTCGCACCCGGACACTCCGGAGCGAACCAAATCGCTCGACACGCACTGGAGGGAGGTTGACGTCATCGCGAGGGCGCTCGGGGGTAAGTACCCGCGGGGCCTGGCGAGGATAGCGTCGGCGATGGGGAGTGAAAGGGTCGGGGCGACGCGGGAGAAGTTGGGCGGGCTGGAGGTTCCCTGGTTTTAGTATGGATGTAACAGTTAACGCACACGCGTGTGGTCAACAACTTTCAGTGGAGCTGTCGGTTGCCTGGTTCCGAGTTGAGTGCTATCGTCGCCAAGATCACGCGTCCCCTCCGAGGCGTCATACGTAGCCGGACGGGATGGGGGCGCGGACGTGGACCCTCGCGGTCCTCCTGCTCCTCCAGGTCACCGTAGGAGCGGGTAGCGATGACCCCGCGCTGCACGACGTGCGCATCCCCGCCGTCACGCTCGACGGCTCGGACGGCGCGGCGACGCCTCGTTCGTCGCCACCGGAGGGCACCCCGGTGGGCGCGGCGCGGTGCACCCCGGAGAACGCGTCGAGGTGCCCGGTGGTGTCGCTCGAGCGCGGTGCCGCGGAGACCGACACCCGCGGCCCGCCGGGAGACACCCCGGCGTCGCGTCCACGGGATCTCGCGTGGCTCCTCGACGCCACCGCCGGAGATCGGCGCGCGGACTGGAGCGCGGGCCTGGGATTCGTGTCACCGCCCACTCCCGCGGACGACGAAGAGCTCGAGCGCCTGCGATGGATGCCCAAGGCTGAGTTCCGCGCGGTCCCGGCGGATCGCCGCCGCGCCGCCGTCGCCGCGTCCGTGCGCCACGCCTGGCGCGGCTACCGCGACCACGCGTGGCCCGCCGACGAGCTCGCGCCGGTCACCCGGCGCGGCATCGCGTGGCTCGACGTCGGCCTCACCATAGTGGACGCGCTGGACACCTTGCTCATGGTCGGCCTGGACGATGAGGCGAGGGAGGCGCGGGACTGGCTCGCGTCCCCGGCGATGCGCTTCGACGCCGACAGGAACGCCAACGTGTTCGAGAGCACCATACGCGTGCTGGGCGGCTTAGTCGCGGCGCACAACCTGGGCGGAGACACCGAATCCGGGCATCTCCTGGCCAAAGCGTTGGACCTCGCCGAGAAGCTCGTCCCGGCGTTCAAGACCAAGACGGGGATACCCATCATGGACGTCAACTTCAGGACCGGGGATCCGCACCAGCCCAAGTGGACGCAGAAGAGCTCGCTGTCCGAGGCTGGGACGCTGGTGCTCGAGTGGGAGGCGCTGGAGGAGGCGCTTCGACGAGCGGAGAACTTCACGGAGAACTTTGAGGAAACCGGGCGCGACGGGATCGAGACGAACGGGGAGGGGAACGAAGATTCCGAGGATGTGAACGAGGGTTCCGAGGAGTGTCACGAAGAGGTGGAGTACGAGTACGGGTTCTGCCCCGACGGTGGGGGTTTGATGGAGTTCCCGGTCGCCCGGGCTAAGGACGACGACGGGAACGAGATTGTCCCCGAGAAGCCGGCGCTTACATCGTCGAATCTCGCGGCGCTTCGGGGTCGACGGTACGCGCGTGATATTGCCGACGGCGCGCGTCGTGCGTTCAACGCGGTGAAACACGCGGTGTTCGAACCGTACCACGACGGCTTGGTGCCGTCGCAGGTGAGCTGCGAGACTGCGCAGTTTGACCGCAGGTCGGCCATCACGCTCGGCGCGCGCGGGGATTCTTACTACGAGTACCTGCTCAAGCACTGGATACACTCGGGGCGGCCCGCGGGTGGCGAGGCGGCGTACCTGCAGGCCATGGACGGGGTCCTCATGCACCTGCTGCATCGCTCGTCGGGGGAAGGGGAGGTGTTCGGGGGATACGCGCGGCGCGAGCCCGAGGCGCCGCCGGCGTCGGCGGAGAGCCAATTTGACGCCGGCTCCATGGGATTCGAAGGGTACTCAGGCGAGAAGACCCTCGCGGGTGAGGCTGCCGAGGCCATCGCCGGGGCCCTGGGCGGCCCCGCGCCGTCTCCATCGCCGCAATCTCCGAGCCCCGATAAGGCAGTTCCGGAAGGTTCCAGAAGGTCCCGGAAGCGTTGGTACGATCGGGACTGGGACGCCGTCTCGTCGCTCCTACCCGAGCGGCTCACCCGGCAACCCAGAGCTCGAGCCGCGAAAGCCGACGGCCTCCTCTACGTCGCCGAGCGGCAAGGCGGGGTGTTCGGGGAGGTGACGCACAAGCAGGACCACCTCGCGTGCTTCCTCCCGGGGGTTTTGGCGCTCGGCCACGGCGAAGGGTTAGGCCGGCGGTGGGGCGGCGGCGACGCCAAACGAGAAGCCGCCGCGGCGAAGGCGCTTAATCGCCTCGGCCTGGACGCGAACACCACCCACCTGGACGTCGCGAGGGAGCTGGCGAGGACGTGCGTGCAGATGTACGCGCGCATGCCCACGGGCCTCGCGCCGGAGATTGCGCACTTTCTCGTCCCGGGCGTTCGCGGCGGTAACGCCGCCGCGGCGAAGAACAAAAACTCCAAAAACGCGCGGCTTCGGTTCATATCCTACGGGGACGTGCTGGTCAAGGGGTCGGATGCGCACAACTTACTGCGTCCGGAGACGATCGAGTCGCTGTGGGCGCTGTGGAGGGTGACGGGCGAGGAGGAGTGGAGGGACGCCGGGTGGGAGATGTGGCGCGCGTGGGAGCGGCACGCGAGGGTCGACAGCGGAGGCTACGCGAGCGTGGACAACGTGACGCAGGCGCCGGATTCGGCGATTAAGCGCATCGACAAGATGGAGAGCTTCTGGCTCGGCGAGACGCTCAAGTACATGTACCTGCTGTTCTCCGACGACCCATCGCTGCTGCCCGCGGAGTGTTTCGTGTTCAACACGGAGGCTCACCCGCTGCCGGTGATGCCGGGGGGAACTTCGGGCGGATTGAGGCGATGCGTCGAGCGGGTGGTTGCCGAAAACGTGGAGACGCTCGCGACGGCGCACGGGCTGTGACACGCGCGCGCTCGATAGATGGGCTCCAATGTTTGTGGAGATTAAAACAACTGGTTAGGCTAGAGTGTCTTGCTGATGCATAATAATGCTGTCGGTGCTCGCTGGAACGCGAAATAATAAGGCCGCGTGTGTACGTCGTCAATCAGAGGTCGCCGAAGAGTCTCTCGGCGGCCTCCTCCACCGTCGGTGGCCGTTCCGGTGTGCTCGGCGTGTTCGCCCCGGATCTGTCGCTGCCCAGGAACGGTGTCGGGGTGCTCGCCCCGGACCTTTCGCTCTCCCTCGCGCTCCTCGCGGCGTCGTCCTGTTCCTTGCGGAGGGATTTGGCTCGAGCGAGCTGCTTCTCGGAGAGCTGCTTCATCCACATCAGGTCCTTCTGCGAGCCCTGCTTCTTGAGCTTGGATCGCTGCTCCTCCTTGACCTTCTTATCCGCGAGCCACTGCTTCATGTTGTCGTCGGGGAGGCTGCGCGTGAGGCGCAGCCCCCGCGGGCTCCTTCCCCTGCTGCCCCGAGAGGAAGCCGGGCTGCTCGGCCTGCTGTCCCCATCTTCCAAAGATCCGAACGCGCTGTCCGCGGTGACGGGTCGCTCGTCGCCCTCCTGGTCCCGGTCGTCGGCGGACCGCGGACTGGTTCCGCGGCCCTTCATTCTTTGGGGCGATTTCGGCGGCGACTCCGGTTTGCCGATCTGCATGGATCCCACGCGATCGGCCGTCGCGTCCGCGCGTCTCGCGTCCGCCAACTTCTTCTCCTTCCTCGCCGCGGCTTCGTCCTTGCACCTCTGGATCGTCCGCCTGCACAGCAACTCGGCGCTGGGAAACTCACCCTTGAACTTCATGGACAGCGCGTCACCCATCTCAACCATCGCCGCGGTCGGGTCGTTGCCGGCGTAGGCCAGGATCAGCTGCGGAGGCATGGGGGAAGGTCGGGGGTTGTCAGCGAACGGATCGTCGCGATTTGGAAAAGCATCGCACGAGCAGGCGGAGGGTCGCGGGTAGTTCTCACCTCGACGGCGTCCCTAACCTGCTGCTTCGACACCTTAGATCCCCCGTTGGGCCTGATCAGACTCTCAGACATCTTCAGCGCGTTGTCGCCGACGATTTCATCCGGCATCCGTGCGTCAGCCGCGACCATAGCCCCGGCGTGTTCCCTCCCGTTTCTCTGAAGTCCGAGGGTTGCTTTAGATTTGTGCGGACGCCCGCCGCGTGACGTGGACGAACGCGGGCTGAAGTCGCCGGGATGTCCGGTTCGCGGCGAGGCTCCCGGGACGATCCGATCGCGGAGGCCCGATTCGATGCCCCCGCACGTCTGGGTGCGTCCCCGATGATGACCGCGGGGCGCGGGCGAGTTGGCTTTCCCCGCGCCGGTTTCACTTATTATTTCGGCCGAATATTTTATTCTAACCGACTCGACGACCTTTCAGCTTCTCGTCGGGCCAAAAACATTATTTCCCTGTTTTTCAAGACTGCTACTCATAGGGCCAGAAAACGTTTTTCCCCGAGATAAGAAGATTACGCTCCGTCGCGTCAGGGGCCGTTTTGCGGCGTTTCGCAAAAAAGCCGAACTAATACGTCACGAAACAGTTATCAGGGCTCGAGTGAGCCACAAGTTTCCGTTACTTCTTTTCCCTTTTTAATGCCCTTTAGCACTATTGCGTATGGTTAGTTAGTCGCTGTCGGTCGGATGGAGATGGTAGAACCCCAGTAGAACAATCAGGTAGCATGGGTAGAACAGCCGAGCGTTGTAGAACACATCATCAGTAGAACCCGGCGCTCGGATCCGGCGCGCCACCGTCCGCGTCCGATTTGACATGTCTTTCCCCGAGGAGACGACCGCGTCCGGTCGCCCGAAGAGGCGCGCCGCCGAGGCGCCGCCCGTCGGACCCGACATCGAAGGCCGGGACGCCGCCACCGGTTCCTGTCACTGCTGCGGAGGGCCGCTCAGGCGAGCCCCCGAAGTCGCCAGGCAATGCGGCAAGTGCGGCGCCCGTTACCACGCCTACGACTGCGGCAACAGGCGCAGCGAGGCTGGATTCACAAACTTCGACCAGTGTCCCAGGTGCGCCGAGATGTGCATGTGCGCGAAAGGGCCGATGCTCTGCCACACCAGGGCCCTCCGCGACTCCCGCCGGAAGAAGCGCCGGAACTCCTTGTCCGAGCCGTCGACGATCGACGGGTTCCCTACATCCGACTCTGATGAAGGCGAACGAGCGGCCCGAACGAGCGAAGGAGAAGGAGCTTCCGCCGGCCGCAGAGCCCCGGTCCAAACCGGTGACCTAGACTCCGCCGGCGACAGCGACGGGCCACTCGCCGACCACGACGATCCGGTCGCGCGACCGACGGGAGGAAGCTGCGAAAGCCTCCCCGCCGATCTGCGCGTTGAGAACGAGGCGCTTCGGATGGAGAACGAAGCGCTTCGGTTGGAGACTGAAAAGCTCCGACATAGCTTGTCGGCCGTGGGCGGGCTCGCTTACAAGTAGCTCACGGTGGACGAGGCCCCGTCCGTGTCCGCGTCCATCCCCTAGCAGTAGAACCTCAGTAGAACCTCAGTAGAACCTCAGTAGAACTTGCAAAATAAACGCCAATAGTTTGCGGTTACATTTATTTAATTCAACCTGACAGCCTCACTAAACGCCATACAAAAAAAGGGGGCAAAAACCTTCCACCACAGGGGATTCCCGGGCGATTCCTCAGCCTAGTACTAATCCTGCGCAGCCATGCTTAAGTTCGATGTTCTAATGGGTATCGCTGTTCTCAGGGCGCTATGAGCGGAAGATACCATGTGAGGGGCTCTTCCGTATATATACCCAGATGCGCAAGTCGTTTCGGGGCTTATGGGTCAAAAAAATCGAGTTTTTGGCCAAGAACAGCAAAACCGCACTTTTTATCCCCAGTTCTGTGAAAACAATCGCGTCATCATTCACACCCTCGTCACTGCGACCGCGCGACGCCCCCCAACCCTACACAATGGGACGGCGCCGCAACGCGAATCCGAGCAGCGACGAATCGGACGACGACCGGCATCATGATGACGCGTCGGCATCGTCACCGGCCGCCAGCCACGGCAAGGGCAAGAAGTGGACGCCGGGCATGAGCGGCAAGGAGCAAAAGGCGAGGGCGAAGGAGCAGCGGTTCGAGCAGCACCGGCGCAAGGCGGAACGGGACCGGCGCAACGAGCAGAAGAGGGCGTCGAGGGAACAACGCGAGGAAGAGGAGGCGGCGGCGCATCACACCGATACGACCACCCCGTCGAAGCCCGTCGGGAGACCGGGCGGGGGCGTCGCGCGCCTGGACCCATCGCAGATCAGACGAGAGCTAAAGCGACTCTTCGGGCGCATCGAGCACGGAGGCGGGGTCTCGCCGTCCTCGGGACGCGCGGTGGAGGTCGGCGACGTGCTCGTGGTCCTCCTCGAGGCTGAGATCGTCGCGCAGCGCAAGAGCGGCGCGGAGGCGTGGAGCCAACGGCTGAACAAACGCGGCGAGAAGGAGCTCAGGCTCGTCGAGTTTTTCACACTCGGGGACCGCGGCGTCGGATCCCCGGCGGCGTTTTCATCATCCCCGGGGAATGGAAGCTCCAGCTGGGGCGGACGCGCGGAGGCTAGTGGCGGCGGCGTGGGTGGCGTGGGTGGGATCGGCGAGCCGCCCTAC
>Ga0302116_1000483_pt1 | contig 24061 bp, 32 predicted proteins | sample AG5_SCM_MG_FD_203124 | JGI IMG/M metagenome (GOLD analysis project Ga0302116, IMG submission 203124) | Marine microbial communities from Western Arctic Ocean, Canada - AG5_SCM | ecosystem: Environmental > Aquatic > Marine > Oceanic | place: Canada: Western Arctic Ocean | collected 2017-10-01 | reverse complement strand
CTTCTATACGAAGATTCATTTGTGAGTGAACTTGGTGTCTAGTAGATAAGGAAAGAGAAATCTTAGGGGTAGAGGGGGCGGAGCTCAGAGCCATAATTGTTACTGGGTGTGTGAGGTATTTTATATATATGATATGTGGTTTGGTAAACCTTCGAAACTTCAATGCAAATTAACAAAACCTTGAAACATCAAAACTTCGTCACGCATCCTACTGAAATGCGATTGATAAGTTTTCTTGCAATCGCATATGTTCATGGTGGAAATCCACTGACATTCTTGAGACGTATTTCTCCAACCCCAGCCTCAATCGTTGAGGATCAACGATCACACCAATTCTTCTCCCCCAAGGTCCTCTTCGATTTCATGAAGGCGAAACACAATTCACGCTCTTCAGCTGTAGTAGAAAAAACCTTTTCGCAATCTCCATCTCCCAGCTCCCCAAAAGTTCTCTTTGATTACTACAAAGCGACGTTCAGTTCGCAACCCCCCCCCACTCCTTCTCCTCCTCCTCCTGCTCCTCCCTCTCTGCGGCTTTTCCACGCAAGCAATCATTTCGCCTTGGCAATATCGGCGACAATGACTCTGGCACACATTGCTCCAATAATAGTCAATAAACTCTTCAATCTTTTCCGTAGTTTTCGTAACCCAAACAAAACTAAGCCACAGACTGTTCAATCAAGCACTGAAGCAATCAAGGCCTCCGTGAATGTCAATCTCAAAAAAATTCAGTGCGTGGAGGATCTTCTGCGAACCGCTTTGAAGGCCGAGAATTTACCCCCCTCCCCCTCCCTCCCTACGACCCTTTGGTCGGTCGACCTTCTGTCCACTTCCTACAGTTACAGCAGGCACGTTCTGATCCTCAACTTTTTAAAGGGCGAGAAGGGAGACGTTGAAAAGACTCTCAATCTTATCCTTTCCCACCTTAAGTACAGGCTAGATAACGACATCCCGGACGTTCCGATGTACGACGAAAATACCCCTCCTCCTCCCCGGGACAAGCTCGGGCGCCCGGTGATGCTCATGGCCGTGGCAGACTTCAAAATAAACGCTGTTTTCAGCACAAAGCAATCGTTCGTTGAGTGGAGAATTCGGGAGCTCGAGAAGACGATTGCCCTTTTTGATTGGGCGACAGTGAACAGCTGTGTGTTTGTACAGGATTTCCGGGGCTTCAAGCTTTTCGGTGGGCTTCCGAGCAAGGTTAAGGAGGGTATTTCCGCTTTCAGCAAAGTCAAAAAGGATTCCTACCCTGAGATCACGGCGCAAAGCCTGTTCGTGAATGTGCCTAGAATTGTGCAGATGCTATTTAGCGGCATCCGGCTCGTAATACCAGCTCGGACGATGAAGAAAATCACAATTGTCCAGGTGAGTGAGCGAGCGAAGTCTTAGTTTTTTTTTTAAGTTCAATGACGTTAAAACCTCCTCAACTTTGCTTGCTCGCTCGCTGTGCGCTTGCTTGGCGCAGAGCAAGAAGGATACCCTTCTCCTCCTCCTTTCACAAATTGACCCCTCGCAGCTCGATGCGAGCTTCGGCGGGCTTTTTCGTTGCTCAACAGTTGCTTGCGACTATGCCCACACACCCCACCCCAGTTCCCACCCCCACCCTTCACTAAAAACAAAAACTGGGGAATACACGGTCCTCGACACCAGCAACAAACTTCACAAGTTTACAGCGGCAATTGGCGAGCTGCCGAAGAATTCCAAATCAACCCTTGCTTGGGAGTACCGTATAATAAAATTGAGCGACGGTGCGGACGTGACCGACGCCATTGCCGATGTGTCTATCCGAGTGGTCGAACCTAAGCTTCAGGAGGTGGAGGAGATTGAGTTCTTCCACCGCGAAAACAAAGGCGTAGTAGCGTCGAGGTTCGGCGATTTGCAGATTGGAAGAAAGAAAGAAGGGAAAATTCAAATATCTTTCATTTTCGACAAAAACGTCCATTTTGGCGAGGTGGTGTTAATGTATCGGTCGGTGTTGGTTCCATAGTTTATAAATCCTACTTGTTCATCCATTTATAATCTTATCATTCATTCCCCCCCACCCATTGGGGTAATCATTCCCCGCGCCTTCACAAACACCCCAACCATGGCCGCAATTTGCAAATGTTCTCTCGTTGCAAAGTTGCTTCGGTGCTCCACCTCGCTCAACCCGCTCATCACCTCTCCCAGCACTTCACTTGGCAGTTCCATTTCCAAGACTAGCTTCCCCAATCCTCCCACCATGTCTGTAAGCGCGTAGCCTGCAAACGACGAGTGTTAGATTTTATGTTAGCTTTTGTTAAGTTTGTTTTGGTTCGCTCGCAGCTCACCCTTCAGAACGCTCATGTCAGTCGCAAACGTCACAGCCTCGTTGAACCCCTTGTTCCACAGCACCGTGAACAGCTCCTTCAAGTCCCTGGGCAAGGGCGCTCCGCTGGTTAAGTAGATTTCGTCCTCGCCCAGTTTTTTACCGCTGGTCCCGTCATTTCCCATGCTAGCCGCCTGGAGCAAATTTAAGACCCTCCTGCGCCGAGCAAAATAAAGCGAGTTCAGAGCGGGTTGTGAGCGGGTTAGTCGCTTCGCACTCTGCACCAATCCCATACCATACCATACCATACCATACCATACCATAAATTAACCTTGTAATTTGCTCGCTTCGCTCGCGCTCGCTTCGCTCGCTCACCTCATGTCGCCGTTGGCTAGATCTAAAATCGCCTCAATTCCACTCTCGTCCGTCCCGCACTTTTCCTTATCGCTGATCTCAAGCAGCCTGTTTCGAATTTGCGACTTCTGCAAGGGTGCAAATCGAAATCGGGTGCAACGGGACTGGAGGGCAGGAATGATTTTGCTCACGTAGTTGCAAATCAAGCAGAAACGCGTGTTCTTTGTGTACTTTTCAATTATTCTTCGCAACGCGAACTGAGCGTCGTTCGTCATTGCGTCCGCCTCGTCGAGAATAATTAGCTTCACTCCCTGAGAGAAGAGCTGCCTCGTTCCGGCAAACTCCTTTATTTGGTTTCGGACCACATCAATTCCACGGTCATCTGAAGCGTTGAGCTCGAGGGTCATTGCTTTGTACTAATGTTCGTGTAAGTAAGATTTTAGGACTGGGAGGACTTGTGGTTTAATAACTCACCTTCTCATCCCCATACATTTTCTTAGCAGCTGCTATGATCGTTGACGTTTTTCCCGTCCCAGGCGGCCCATACAGCAGTAAGTGAGGAAGACGGTTGGTCTCAATTAACTTTGATATGATTCCAATGATCTCAGTGTGGGCCACTAAGTCCGTAAGCTTTGAAGGCCTATATTTCTCAACCCAAGGGAGGGTTTGCTGCTGCAGAGCTCTGTAAGAATTGACTTGTTAGCATACACAATGGTGGCGGTGGGAAGGCGAGCTCACCTCAGCTCAGTCGTAGACATGACGTTCTATTTCGCGATTTAGGGCCCACCAGATGTAAATTTGGCGGATTTGATATAACCAAGAGAACCAGCACAAAGCACCAATATGGGCAAAAAGAAATCGTCGCAGAAGCTAAATATAGTTGACGACGATGACTGGGAACGCGCTTTAGCTGATTCAACAGTAATTTCGCCTACTGACGAACCTGCTGCTACTGTGATTACAGACACCTCTGCAGCATCAACACCAGCAACCGCAACAGCTGAACCTGAACCTGAACCTGAACCTGAACATGTCGATGCCGCGGCTGCTTTCCTAGCATCCCAAGGTATGGCTCCAAAAGGGGCAAAGGATAAGAAGAAGAAGGTCAAGAAGAAGAAGACAAGCGGCAGCAAACCTGAGCCCGAGGAAAAGCAGCCATCATCAGCTGCCGCTCGTATGATCCAACAAAGGTTAAAGGCCGAACTGGAGGAGAAAGAAAAGCTTGAGGCCCTTCAGAAGGCTGAGTTTGATCGTGTTGCAGAGCTGAACCGTGCCGAGGCTGAGAAGGAGAAAGATGCGAATGAGCTTGCTGAGAAGAAGCGTCTCGCCAAGCAGGAGAAGAAGGACAAGCAGAAGGTGAGGCACAATAGCAAACTCAAAAAAACTACATGCCTACTAAACCGCCTCCCCCCCGCGCCCTCTCCCTCTCTTCCCTTTCAGGCTGCTGGGACCTACTTGACCAAGGGGCAAAAGGCCAAACTCGCAGCCCAAGAGGCGAGGCTTGCCTCCATGGCGAAAATGGGCATGATTCCTACTACTACATCTGACAACAACAACAGCAACAACAGCAACAACAGCAACAACAACAACAGCAACAGCAACAACAACAACTACAACAAAAAAAAGCAGGCAAAGAAGCAGACAGAAGCGACACCACCTCCCCCCCCTGAAACCGAAATTATACCCGAGCCCGAGCCAGATCCTGAGGAGGAAGAGGTTGCCGATGACTGGGACGCTTCCTCCGCGGAGGGTGACGACGCCGCCCTCGACAAGCTCGACGCCAAGCTCGATGCGGTGAACGACACGTGGGATGACGAAAACTCTGACGAGGAGGATGAGATCGAGAAGGAGAAAAAAAAAGAAACCCTCCGCCTCAAAAAGCTCGGTCAGGAGCGCGAGAAGAGGGAGCAGGAGGAAGCTATTCGCCTGGCTGCCATGGAGGAAGCAGCGGATGCCGACGAGCGGAGAAAGAACATGGTTGAGGTGAGTCTCACGAGATGAACTCGATGAAACGCGCGAAATGACAATGAAACACTAACCCCATCCCCATCCCCATCCCCATCCCATCCCATCCCAGATTTTGAAAAAAGAAGGGAGGGCGAGGCGTGAGAAGCGCGAGGCAGAAAATCTCACCAAGCGAACTCGGGACAAGCTCCGCGCCCCAATTATCGTAATCATGGGCCACGTTGACACTGGAAAAACTTCGCTCCTGGACAAGATCAGGAAGACGAATGTTCAGGACGGGGAAGCGGGGGGTATCACCCAGCAGATTGGCGCAACGTACTTCACGCCGAAAACGATCGCCAAGCAGATTACGAAGGTGAGCGATTAGTTAGCCGTTTCCATTTCATTGCTCGAGTTGATGTGCTGAACTGGACCGTCCCCTGAAAACCAATTTTGAGCGTCTAAAACCTCCATACGATGGAGACCTTGGAGTTGCTGCCAATTAATGTTAATTCTCTCCTTTTTTTGCTTTTTCCCAAAACAAAAACCACTAACACAAAAGTTTCAACAGGTTGAGAATTATAAGCTCGACCTCCCCGGCCTCATCGTGATTGACACCCCCGGCCACGAGTCGTTCACCAACCTGCGCACCCGCGGGTCGAACCTCTGTGACCTTGCCATCCTCGTCGTGGACATGATGCACGGTCTCGAGCCTCAGACTATCGAGTCCCTCAACATGCTGAAGAAGAACGGCACGCCCTTCGTGATTGCGCTCAACAAGTGCGATCGCTGCTACCAGTGGAAATCGACACCCAACGGCGCCATTAGGGAGTCACTAAAGGGCCAGCCGGAGGGGACGATACAGGTGAGCGAGCGGAAGACGAGCATACTCTCGATGAAGTGCGCGAAATGGCTGCAGAATACAAAATGGCTGCATCCACTACTAAACTAACCCACTCAATGCGCCTCGCTTCGCTTCGCTTCGCTCGGCGCCGGCGCAGGAGTTTAACCAGCGTACGATTGACACCAAGACCCAGTTGCAAGAGCAGGGGGTGAACTCTAACTTGTACTGGGATATGGGGGCGGATGATTGGAAGTCCACCGACTTCGTTCCGATTGTTCCCACTTCGGCCGTCTCGGGCGAGGGAATTGCCGACATCCTCCTCCTCTTGTGTAAGATGGGCCAGGTCAAGATCTGGGAGTCGCTTCAGTGGCACGCTAACCTCCAGGCAACCACCCTCGAGGTCAAGGCAATCGACGGTCTCGGAACAACTGTGGACGTGTGCCTGGTCAACGGAACGCTCAGGGAGGGCGACAAGGTCGTATTGTGCACAATGGATGGACCCGTTGTGACAGAAATTCGCGGCCTCCTCACCCCTCCCCCGGAGAGGGAGATGCGCGTGAAGGCAGACTACATTCATCACAAATCGATCGACGGCGCCATTGGCGTCAAGATAATCGGCCACCACCTCGAGAAGGTAATGGCGGGCACCCCGGTCTTAGTAGTGGGTCCGGAGGACGAGGAAGAGGACATTAAGGCCGAGGTCATGTCGGACCTGAGTCTGCTCCAGAACGCAATCGAAACTGACAAGAACGGGGTCATGGTCCACGCGAGCACGCTCGGCGCGCTTGAAGCGCTTCTCCAGTTCTTGCGAGTGGAGACGAAGCCGCCTATTCCGGTTAGTCACATTGGGATTGGAACGATAAGCAAGAAGCACGTCACGACCATCTCAACGATGGCGGAAAAGGGGAAGGAGGTGAGCGAGCGAAGCGAGCCAGCCAAAAAAACAGAGCAACACCATTACTAGTGCGAATGAAAATGGAGAAAAAGAACTAACCCGCTGGGCCACTCTTTCCGTTCAAACCAACACCACCCACCCCAGGAATATGCCACTATCTTAGCCTTCGACGTTAAGGTCGAGAAAGCCGCTACTGAACAGGCCGAGGAGCTGGGGGTGAAGATCATGACTGCCGACATTATCTACCACTTGTTCGACCAGTTCACACGATACTTGGAAAATTTGGCGGAGAAGCGCCGGGCGGAAGCACAAAACATAGCTGTCTTCCCAGCAATCGTAAAAATCCTCCCGCAGCACATCTTCAATAAGAAAGATCCGATAATTGTCGGCATGGAGGTCGTCGAGGGCATTCTAAAGGTTGGTACCCCTCTATGCGTTCCCGCGCTTGGCGGCTTGAACATCGGCATAGTCACCTCCATCGAGATGAGCGGGAAGGAGCAGCAAACTGCGAGGAAGGGAGCTAGCGTGGCTGTGAAAATTGTAAACGAACACAATCCGACCATTGCGTACGGACGGCAGTTCGACAGCACAAACATGCTGTACAGCACCATGACACGGGCGAGCATTGACGCGCTCAAGCTGAACTTCAAGGATGCGCTTGAGACGAGTGATTGGAAGCTGGTTGTGAAACTCAAAAAGATTTTTAACATAATTTAAAATGATTCCTAATTTTTTTCCATCCACTAAACTTTGTTCAGTTCAGTTCTTCTTGTTGAGCTGCCAAATTTGGTAAGTCAAGACCGACGCAACGCTGATCCAAGCTGCCGAGGGAGCAAGGATGTACCCAGCTCTGGGAAGCACGTTGTAGAAGGATCGGACTGCGTGTAGAACGGATAGCCACACGCCACCAACGACCACCACGCTCTTTTTATAGTCCTTCTCGATGTTGTTAACATGGTTGTAAACATGTGTTAACTCAACATGGTTCCAAACATCCCCGATTGACAAGTGCAACATGAGGGCAAGCAACGCTGGGTTGCTAAACTTTCCGGTGTGCTGGTATACGAGAACGGATGAGACTGCCCTCAACGGTGTAATTATTAGCAGCCACATGATGGGGAAGAAGAAGGCTGGTGGAGTCCAACTTGGCATCTTCCGGTCATTAAAGCCACCAACATTGTTCTCCTTGGCGATGACTCTCGCCCTGTCAGGTCGAGAATTGTCCAGGATGTTGAACACTCGCGACCGCAGCGAGAAGAAGGCGAAGATAACTCCCACGAGGACGGGGTGAAAAGGTCGCCCACGGTTGATGCTAATTGTGTCAAAGAGCTGAAACAGACACTTGAACAGCCCAATTTGGATGAACAGGCTGGGGCTGTAGTAAAGTAGTTGCTGGGCCATGGACGCCTTGCTCATTCGTGTGGCTAAGTCATCCTCATCATCGGCTCCTGATGAGGCAGAGGACAAGGAGGCCTTATCTGAAGCGGACGATTGGATGACTGTTGATGAGAATGATGAGAATTTCATATGTGACGTGGGTTTGACAGAACGATGAACCAGATTGGGCATGGGGAATGCTGTCGTACTGACAAAACTGCCCAACAACAGAACAAAAATCATCATCGTGATGTATCAACGTTTACGTAACTTTAAAATTCACAAAAATCATAAGGTTTCCTCCTCGAGTAGAACAACTATATGGTTGCCGAATCCACCCCCCCACCTTCCCCTAATTCAGAAAAAACGCCTCCCGAATCCAAATCGTTCCCTCCTCTCACCCATTCCCCCTCTTCGACCTCCTCATCATTTTCCCAATCCCCAATAAATGTGTCAGTCGACATAGCCTCCCTCCACCCCCTGCAGATTGAAGATGAACGAACTATTGTCTTTGGGCCGGGTCCCCTGGGCATCACACTCACTCTGTGCCCTCCAGGCTTTGTTCGTTGTGTCGCAATTTCTCCCACAGCCACATCAACCTCAATGAATCTAGGCGACGTAGTCCTCTCTGGTGCTGGCGTTTCAGTTCGCCACCATGTCACAGACGAGAAGTTTGCGGAACTCATTACCGCAATCCAAACTTTTCCCAGGCCAATATCTCTCATCGTTGCCTACTCCTCCGTTTCTCTTCCCCTTCCACCCCCCATCACTCCCACTCCCACACTTAGTCCTTTGGAAATAGAGTCTCAAATAGTCGGAGGCACAATCCTACACGACCCGACTATAATGTCCGCCTCCCCCAACCGCTTCGGCCTCCAGTTCACCCAATCCTCCTGGAACTCCACCTCCGCCAGCGAAAAAAGATCAATCATCCGCATCGGTGTGGTCGAAACTCCTGTTAAAAGGGTTTTTTTGTCAGGGGGTGGAAACGCCCTTGAACCTCGACTTCTCGTTCTGTTCGACAACCCCCCCATGTTCGTGCTGTTGAGGCGGCCTACGCTTGCAGAGGTCCGGCGGCTGAGGGGGGAGGGACATGCCGTTAAGGCGAATTTCGTCGTCGAGGATTGTTGGGGGCTCGAGATGGTCAAGGTGTGTTTGTCGAGTTTGACCACTCCGACGAGTTTGGGAGATTTGTTGCTGAACGACGGCAACAACAACAATGACAGCAACAACGACACGACTGATGTTGTGGATAGAGAGAGAAGTTCGGAATCGTCATCGTCGCCCTTTGACTCTAGGTGCTTCAAAATCATAACTCCGTTGACCTCAATCGTTCTCCAAGTCCCAAAAAATAGCAATAGCAATTTCGAATTCGAAACAGGTGAGCGAGCGAAGCGCTTTGTTCAATCGCTGTGCATGCACAAAATAATGCGCGGCTGAACTCGATTAATTGCAGACGGTGGTGTTATTGGACCGTCCCTGAACAACCTCCTTGAGTAAATAGATGCGCCTGGACAAACCCGCTACCGTGTTCGATTTTGAGCTTCTACAGACGCTATGCGTTGGAGTTAGGGTTGATTTCAGTGATTCACCTTTTTTTTGGGACCGTTCTTGAACAACCAACCCCCTTGCACAAAAAGATGCGCCTGTTCAACCCCACCACCGTGTCCGACTCGTCGAGTCTAAAGACGTTATGCGTTTTAGTTACTGCCGATACAGTTATTCGCCTACTTTCGCGTTTTTTCGCTTCAATGGCAAAAATCCATACTTAACTATCCCACTCAATTCGTTCGGTTCGCTCGGCGCAGCATCGTGGGAATCAGCCCTAACGAAGTCAATTCTCTCTGCCCACTCCAAGTTCATCTCCCCTACCACTCCAACGGGGTGGGAGCATTCTGTCGTGCTGGGTGGTTTGAGCAGCTACGTTTTCGAGAAAGATAATAATTGTCTGAAAAAATCATTGCAGCAGCTCCAGGAATATGCAAGGGGTGGTGGTGGCTCGGCCGCAGGTGCAAACCACCACGACATGATCAATGAGAAGGACCATAGTGGTTACAGGTGAGCGAGCGAAGCGAGTAGAAAACGAAGCGAGCTAGTCACAACTAGTGTACGGTGTTGCTGTTTCGTTTCGCTCCACAGCTCGCTAGTCACTTCGCTCCACAGCTCGCTAGTCACTATGCTCCACAGCTCGCTAGTCACAACTAGTGTACGGTGGTGTTGCTGTTTCGTTTCGCTCCACAGCTCGCTAGTCACTTCGCTCCACAGCTTGCTGGGTCGTTTCGCTCCACAGCTCAACAACTAGTGTATGTTGTTGCAGCTCGCTTCGCTCGCAATGCCTCCAAATTAGCTACAGTCGGCCATGTTTACTACTGATCTTTCTTATCCACTCAAATTTATTTCGCACCTTCTTCGCTCGGCGCAGCCCGCTCCACTACGCGTGCTCCCTCCGCTCATTCGAAATGGTGTCAACACTAGTTGCAGCGGGGGCCAATCTCTCCCTCCCCACGTCTGACACGTTACACTACACACCACTGCACATCTCCTCCCTCCGCCTGGACCATCTCTCCCTATCCGTGATTCTCAGCGGAAACTTGTGCCCGAACCCGAACGAGCTTGACAGCGAGGGGCGGACGTGTGTCGATCTTGCCTGCGTTGAAGGGAAAGCCGTCGGCGATGTGAGGAGCGCGACCCAGCTGAGGAAGTGTATGGGAGCTCTTGCGGCCTGGGGGGGGAGGGTTGCCCCAAGAGTGTCGGGTGAGCGGGCGTCGATCTCGATGCTAACCCTGGCGAGGGAGTGGAGGTGGAGGGAGTTGCGGTGGTTGCTCGAGGCGGACGTTGGGGCTGGGGATGATGGGGCAGGGGGGGAGGTGCTTTGTGAGGCGTTGGAGCGGTTGAGTGAGGAGCGGGGTAAGGGGGGGGCGGGGGCGGGGGCGAGAGGGATGAAGATTAGTGGCAGCGATACTGGTTGGGAGGTTGTCGAGAATATCGAGGAACCCAAAATTTGCGTTTTTTTTTACTCCGACACCGATACCGACTCCGACTCCGACACTTACTCGGAATTCATTTCCACCCTCTCAGTCCTTCTAGAATTTGGATTCTCCCCCAACTCGCGAAGCATGAGTGAGAGAACCTTCGGATTGACCCCTTTGATGCTCCTGAGCTCAATGTTAGTATTAGATGGAGAAAAAAGAGAGGGAGAAGGAGAAGGTGAGCGAAGCGAGCGAGCTAACCCTAAAATAGCTACATCCACCCACATCCACCCACATCCACTAACCCACACACTTTTTTTTCAACTCGCGTCGTTTTGCTCTTTCTTCATCATCAAAAATGCGCCTCGCTTCGCTCGGCGCAGACGAAAAAGAAAATCAGAGCAACATGCATGACATCGCTAGGCGAACTGTTAGGGTCTTCCTTGCCCACGGAGCGCGGTTGATGCCGGTGGACGAAAACAAATTCGGCCAAAACCCACCTTCAAGGAGAAAGATTAATTTCAATTATCATTACGATATAATGAAGCTTGTGGGCGGGAAGGTTGAGCTTGATTCGATGAAGGACATTTGGGATAAGAGAGGAGGAGTGGGGGACAACGTTGTGAACGACAACAGCGTGTCGAAGATTGAGAAAGGGAAGGGAGAAAAGGGAGAGGGTGGGAATGCAAAAAGTTGTCCAATTTGTTTGGCTCATTTTGGAACGCTTTCAAATCGGAAGCACCTTTGTCATCACACCAATAAATTCTACTGTGGCGACTGCTCGTCGAAGAGAATTATTTTGAATGGCAATAGCGAGGAGCTCCGCGTCTGGGACGGGAGCTTCGTCGTGCTTATGTCAACTCGGCGCCGGAACGAATGCGAAAGGTGAGCCGATTGGCGAGCGAGCGAAGTTGCGTCCATTGCGACAACCGGGCGGTAGCGAGGAGGGAGGAGCCGTGTACATCAACCGGGCGCAGCGGAAATCCGCCTCAACAGCCAAAGTAATTCCCGTTACCTCAAAAACTTCCGAAAGTCAGGTTCGCTTCGCTTCGCTCCGTTCCCTCACCTTCCCCCCCACTAAAACTCTAACCCGTAATCAATATGTATCGGCGCAGGATTCGAGACATGGAACTCGCTGCGAAAAATCTTGCTGCCACAAAAAAACTGGATGCTGAGAAGGTGGGCAACGAGAAAGCTGAGCTGTTCCAGAAGCCACGAGCGAGCATCATGAACTTCGTCAAGGGAGGGGTGAATCTAGTTAAGGGGGTCGTTGCCGATTTTGAAGAGGAGGAAGAGGAGAAGCAGGAGGAGGCTATTTCGGGGCTCAGCGGCGCCCTGAACGAGACGAAGGACAGGTTGAACGAGAGGGGGGAGAAATTGAACCAGTTGTCCGATAAAACTGAGGAGCTGGCCAATATGAGCGAACAGTTTGCAAAAATGGCTAAAGAGTTAAACAACAAACAGAGGGGTAGCTTTTTTGGGTTTTGAAAAAAATAGCTACAATAAGCAATTAGTTTTTTGGAACTTCTCATTTAAAATTTGCAATCCTCGCAAACTTCTCGGCGACCAACGAAGCCCCGCCAACAAGGCAGCCGTCAATGTCCGGCATGCTCATCAATGTATCCACCGAGTCGGGGGTGACGCTGCCGCCGTACTGAATTCGCACTGTATCTGCCGTTTCCTGGTCGAACATTTTGGCGAGAAATCCCCTCACGAAGGCATGGACTTTTTGTGCCTTTTCGGGGGCGCAAACTTTCCCCGTTCCGATCGCCCACACTGGCTCGTAGGCGATCACGACGGAGCGCATCTCCATCGAAGTGATGCCTTGGAGATCTTTCGCCAACTGAAGTGCGCAAACTTGCTCGGTGCAGTCCATCTGCTCTTCAGCCTCGGACTCGCCAATGCAGAGAATAGGGCGCATGCCCGTATCGAGAACCTTCTTCACCTTCTTGTTGACCTTGTTGTCGTCGTCTTTGAAGAGCGTTCGTCGCTCAGAGTGTCCGCACAGCACATATTTAACTCCAATCGACTAGGAATGGAGTTGTTAGTTGGGAGTTGTGTGAGGAGGTGCTAGCTGGAAGTTGTTCTCACCTTGAGCATTGAAGCAGAAACAGCTCCTGTGAAAGCTCCGTTGTCCTCAAAGAACACAGACTGTGCACCAATCGGAACACCAGCATCTTCGAGAATCGCATTGACAGGGGCCAGGAAGGGAAAAGGTGGGAACACAACGACCTCTGTGCAGGATTCGTCATCGGCAGAAATGGGACAAGTGTCGTTGTCGAGGAGTGAGGAAAAACCGCGAGCCAGGCCCTCAGCTTCAGCAAGCGTGGAGGGGTTAAGCTTCCAATTCCCTGCTATTATTGGCTGACGTCCCATAAATAGAGTCACCGAACCAGATTTAAATGCGGAATTTGGTGGCAAAAAGGCATTCACAGCCGAGGCCGCAATGCAAAAAACGATTTTGGAGAAGTGCATGGTTCCTATTTTAGCACTTATAATTCTATGCAAAAAAAGTGAATCAAGGTTTTTATTCTCTCTTCTTACAAACCCAATGGCCGAATGGACGTGCATTCGTTGCACCCTAATCAACACATTTCCTGCAGGAGAAAATTGTCTGGCCTGCAATTGGGGACCTGGTTCAGAATTACCCCAGCTACAGCCACAACCTGACCTCACCAGTTCCGGTGCTATACTTGGTGCTTTGATAGGAGGCACTCGAGCCTACCTGCGTGACACATCAATTTCACGTGGTGCTGTTGCTGGTAGTGTTGCCGGGGGAGTAGCAGGGAGCGTCCTTACTTCTCTCCAGCCTCATTCTCAACCCACACCAATCCCCCAACCCTCGTTTAACCAGTTCTTGCAAATGGTAAATGGTAGCAACAATCCAATGCAGGCGATGATGCAAACCATGATGATGGATTTGGGCGGAAACTCAGGTTTGCTCGGAAACTTTATGAATACTGACGGAATGTCATATGAGGCTATGCTAGATATGTTTGGCGACGGCGGTGAAGCGATTGATCGGTCAGCATCCAAGGAGGTCATCGACTCATTGCCAACACAGCTTTGCAAGGTTGTCAACCTCAAGGAAGGTAGGGAATGCTGCAGTGTGTGTTTGGAGGATTTCAAAGATGGGGACCAGATGAAGAATCTGCCATGCAATCACGACTATCATGTTGGTTGTATTGACCAGTGGCTAGCTACAAACGCCACCTGCCCAGTCTGCAAGGCGTCTGTGAAGGATTACACTGCTGGAGGTATTACTGATGTGGATTGAAAAAAATTAGTGTAAGAGTATTCGTCGTTAGATAAAATTTGACCCCAACTATCTCTCCCTACATTTATACACTCTTGATCTTCTTCTTCGCTGGCTCCTCATCATCGTCATCATTGTCATCGTCGCTATCCAATATTCTTCTCTTCTTTTTCCCTTTCTTCTCCTCTTTTCCAACACCAACAACACCACCCCTACTCGCATTCATCGTTTGCCTCTCAACCACCCCTCTCAAATTCGCCTTAACTTCCAACACACTATTTATCGCTGTCTCATCCACCAGCCGATCGCTCAGGTATCCCCTCCAATCAACTTTTGCTGTGTTTTTGTCATGCTTTTTCCCCTCCCCCTCCAGGCAAAGTAAGAACGCCGCCATGGCAATCTTGCTCGGGCTCTCCATGAGCACCACGTCAGAGAACGTCGCCTCGTCTAGCACCTTCACCCCTCGTTCGAAAATGCAAATCATGCTCGCATCCCAGTTCTTCTTTTCCTTCTCCTGGTCCGCATCCTCCACCCCCTCTCTCACCCTCTCCTTGAACTGCCAACTAGTCAAGTCGCTCACCAACCCCTTCAACGGTTTGTAAGGAAGATGGACGTGCAAGCAGAACCCAATCCCTTCCATGACGGTCTTCTCCCCCTCCATAAGCTCCCCCATGCTTACCTCCACCTTCCCCTTCCCCTTCCCCCCCTCTCCCTCTCCTCCTTCCCCTTCCCCTTCTTCATCCTCTTCCAAGCCCCCCCCCCCCGCAAACGCAAGCGCAAGCTCGCCGTTGTACGCGCCGAGCAGCGCCTTGGGGTTGACCGGCGCATCGCAAACCTTGCTGGCCAGGTAGATACACGACGCGGTGATCACGCGAGGATCGTGGGAGCTGGCACTGTTCGACAGGTAGAACCGCCGGAGGTAGATGTAGGCCGTCGCGGGGACGGTCGAGTCGCGGGAGAGGGGAGGCTTGGAGAGGGAGAGGGGAATGAGGGAGGCAACTTGGTTTATTAGGGCTGATTGCTCAGAGGAGGTCAGTGTGGGGGTTGTGGTTGTGGATGTGGCTGTGGTTGGGGTGATTGTTCGGGACGGGGGTGCGGGTTGGGGTGTAGAAAGGGGTGGGGGGGGGCTGCTGTATATGTTGTAGTTCATTGCAAAATTCTCTACTGGGGGACTTTTGGCAAAATTCTCTACGGGTGTTACGACTCGTGGGTTTTCGTTGGTGGTAGTTGCACTCAACGAAGCAAGGGTGGAGAGAGATGAGGACGAAAAGGTCCAAGTGTTGCACTGAGATGAGCTCTTGTAATCCATTTTTTTTCCTTTGTTGGTGGGTTTTCAGTCACCGAGATTCGGTGGTGGTGGGGTGGTTTTATTTTATGACTGGGTTCTAATTTTTGGGTGAGCTGGAACAAGGAGAGAGGGTGTCCAAGGCCTTGATATTGAAATATCCTAAATCAAATCTAGGTAATTAATCTTGGTTTTTTCAAAGGTTGACAAAAATGAAAAGATTGAAGGAACACCTCACAATAACTTGACACCCTCACTCACTCACCACAAATGGCTGCCTTCGACCGTGAGGACAGCGTCATCCACGTTCGCAAATTCAGCGACTCATGCTCTCTTTCAGTTGTTGTCTCAGACTTAGAGCTCGGGTCGATCAGTTCTTCCAGTGATCCATCAGGGGAAACCTCGCCAACCTCAACGCTAACATGTATCGTTCCATCCCCTTCCACATCCTCCACCTCGTCCACATCCACGTCCACTTGCCTAATCTGTTTATGTGTCATTCAACAATCCAATCCAAATGCAAATTCTATACGTTCATTCTGCAAACGCAAATGCGAGCTCATCGTCCATCGTGATTGCCTAGCTCAGTGGAACAATACCAAGGACTCTCTCGGTTTGCCCCACGTTTGCATTATTTGCCGGGCGGCTAAATCCACCGAGAACGAAATTGAATCTCCATTCCGCGCTCTTCGTTTGGTTTTTGCCGCCTTCCTCAAATCATGTTTAGTAGGGCTTTTGTTTTGTGCGGGTATGACCTTTGCAATTACCCTGACAGAGATCAGCAAGGGAGATGGTTTCTGAAGAAAAGAAACTCGTATCATATGCTAGCATAGTTAGAATTAGAAGAAAGGTTTGTTTTTTGTCTTACATCATCTCATCTATTTCTTCTGCCGCTTCCCTCCCCCCCTCCCACCCCCCTCCCTACCAACCAACCCCTCCACTATACCAACCATTTCCTCCCCACAGAAAACCCTTACAAAATCCTCCACCCTCCTCGCGAAGCTCGCCGCATAAGCCAAACTCTTTTCGTCACCAAAACTCCCAACAACCCTCGCCAAATTCACCATTTGCACGTTCAACAGCCCCTCGCAGCCCATCGACAGGTTCAGCATTTTCACGTAGCTCCACACTGACTCGAATATGTCTATTGTTTCCGCCAGCCTCTCAACGTCGACCTCTGTTCCCAGCAGAATGTCCCTGTTGAAGTTCGCTATGCTCTTCTCGAAGATGAGCAGGCTCATCAATGCCGTCGCCCAGTTATTCACCCCAATCGTTTGACTCGCCAGCATGTAAGTTTCTTCGTTCAGGTCGTCCTCCTCTTCCTCCTGCGCCGGCGCCGAGCGAAACGAACCAAGCGAGCCAAACGAATTGAATGGAATAGTGTAGTGTAGTGTAGTGTTCGTTTAGTAGTGGATGTAGCCATTATGTCTGCAGCCATTTCGCGAGATCCATCGCGGGTATGCTCGTCTTCCTCAAGGCTCGCTCGCTTCGCTCCCTCACATCCTCTTCGTCCTCCATTTCACTCCCATTCCCCTCCCCTTCTCCTTCTTTCTCCCCCTTCAGCCTCGACAGCACCAGCTCGCCGATCTTTCCCGCTATCCTAAACGCAGGGTCCTTTGCGAACTTGTCGCTGGTAAAAGTCGTCTTGCAGCCTGCGCAGACGGTATGGTTAGTATGGTAAAATCTTTTCTTTTCTTCTCTGTCACAAGGCTCGCTCGCTTCGCTCGCTCACAGTCGCACTTTTCCGTCCCCAAGTTCGCAGACACAAACACAACGTCCTCGTTGTCCAGCACGTCCTCAGGGAGAAGAATCTTCCCCCCTCCCTCGCCATCTTCGCACCGAATGTGGCATACCGGGCAGGGAATTGACGTTTCGAGCTCACAGCTTAAGGAGGAGCAACGAGAGCAGGAGCACAAGAAAAACTTCTCCGTGAGAAGCTTTTGGCGACGAACTTGCTTGGGGGCAAGGTTAAAGACCCCAAGATAACTGATGAGCAGCTCCTGTCCAGCCTCGATGTCAACCACTGCACGAAACGTTCTCACCCCATCCGCTGTAGCGGAGTGATACACGTTTGGATTGCAGGAGTGGTTATAATTACTGGCAACCTGGTACAACAATCCATCCTCAAAAGCGTTGACCCTTGCTATCAAGTGAGCCGTTGCTAACGTTGTGGGGGAGCTTGAGTTTGCAGAGGAGGCAGATACGCCCAAAGCTTTGGCTGAGGAAAGCACCGAAGGAACGTTACAGCAACTCGTGTGCGACAGCGTGTTGTATATCATTTGTTCAGGGGGTGTTATGGACTGGTAGTTGGTAATGTATTTGTGTTCTTCGTGTGCTTCCGATTGGGGAATTGGGGGAGTGAGCGAAGTTTCTGTGTGGATGATTGTGCCCCTCAGGATTCGTGTCGAAGCAAACATAGATCGCCCATTCCCTCCTTCTGCAATTGTAAATAAGGTAGTAGTGGTAATGGCTGCCATGGACTCTATTTTCCTTTCGTGAGACGATAATGATGCAAAAACTCGTGATCTGATAAATTATGTGGGATTTTGAGCAGCGCCAAATACCACCCAAAATGGTTCAAACCCCAGCTCAACAACCACAGTGGCTCACCCCGGTGGCTGGTGCGTTTGCTGGCTTTGTTTCACGTTGTGTATGTGCGCCCCTCGACCTTGTGAAGATTCGGTTGCAGCTAGCTCCCACTGTTGTAGCATCTGCTCCTCTCCCCAGTGCCACCACTGCTACGCAAACTGCCCGAAAAGTTGTTTCCAGTGAGGGCGGTCCTTCTGCGCTGTTCAAGGGCAATTTGGCTGCGATCTACTTGTGGGTTGGCTATGCTGCAATTCAGTTCACGGTCTACGATGCGGTAAAGGTTCGTCTCTCGGCAATTCAGCTCCACGCTGAACCTGAATCTCCCCATCACCAACTCCCCTGGTGGTTAGTTCCAATCCCTACACACCTTCCCTCCCCGTTAATTTCCTTCACTGCTGGCGCCTCTGCCGGCCTCCTCTCCACATGCGTCACCTACCCCTTCGATATTTGCCGAACAGCTCTCGCCTCTCAGTCCTCCCTCTTCTCCGCGGCAAGCATCCAGCCGAAATCGATCACCGATTTTGTCGTCAACACCTTTGCTGCAAAGGGGTTCCGAGGCTTTTACGCGGGAGTCGGGGCGGCCTGTGCTTCGATCGTGCCACTCATGGGGTCAAATTTCCTGATTTACGACGCCGGGCTCAAGGTAATTGAGCGGAATAATTTATTTGGTGGAAGCGATATGATGAGCAGTTTGGTTGCGGTGAGCGAGCGAAGCGTTCAGGAAACTGTCGGGTGGAAATATCCGCGAGTGCATGTTCGTTTTGATCCTGTGTTTTGGACCACCTTTGAACAATCGCTTTTTACCAAAAGATGTGTTTGACCGAACTCACCGCCGTGTCCAATTCAAAGCGTCTGAAGACGTTATGCGTTGGACATTGACATGCAGATTAACCCCCTGCACAAAAAAATGTGCCTGGCCGAACCCGCCGCCGTGTCCAATTTTGAGCGTTTAAAACCTCCATACGTTGGAGTTACGGCCGATTCAGTGCTTCGCCTTTTTTTGCCTTTTGCCTTTTTTGAAACCACAATATTTATTTATTAATTTTATTTGTCCACTCAATTCGCTTCGCTTCGCTTCACAATATAGGGTGGGGTTGCGGGAACGGTCAGCAAGCTGCTTGTTTATCCGCTGGACACTGTAAAGAAAAGGATGCAGGCGAATAGTTTTCGGGTGTTGTTGGTGGACACAGCGGGTGGCAATAACAATCTCAAAACCGGATTCAAGCAGCTCATGGTGTCGATTGTGCGGAACGAGGGTGTGGCTGGACTTTACCGTGGTGTTGGTCCCACAATGGTTAAGAGCTGCGTCGGCAGCGGTGTCACTTTTGCGGTGTTCCGTGGCACTTGCAGTGCGTTAGAAGGGAAAAAGAAATTAGATTGAGAAAGACCAATTTAGTAGTTTTAAAACATCATCATTTGCTCTCCTCCCCTCTCCTGCCCCCCGCCCATACCCATACTTCCACCCCCGACCCCGACCCCGCCCCCACCTCCACTCTCCCCCATCCCCTCCTGGTTCAACATCTTGTACTTGACCAACTTTCTAAAAATCAAATTCAACACACCCCTCCCTGTCTTCTGGTGGTCGGGCAGCTCGCCCATGACGCCTAGGATCTCGCCCGCCTCCTTTACGTAGTAGTCCAAATCGTCGTCCCCCCCGCACTTGTTGGTGAGCTGCGCCAGCCTGAGCCGTTCGCTGGCAAAGTGCTCGTCAAGGTCGAACTGGTCCAGCGCGGGCGGCGGCGGCTCCCTGATGTGGGGGAGGAACACGGCTGGCTGGAGGGGTGGCAGGGGGCACTCGAAGCTGGGGGGGGTGAGCGATAGCGGCTGCGCCGAGCGAATCGAGATTGTGCGCATTTTTAATGAAGCAAGAGCAAAACGAATGAAGCGAGCCAAACGAATACGAATGTAAATAATGTTAGTTAGTGGCTCGTATATATTTCTCGTCTTCCTCAAGGCTCGCTCGCTTCGCTCACTCACCTCGTGCTTGACGTTGAGGGTCTCAAAGAGCTTCACCGCCTCGGGAATGAGGCTCGTGTCGAACTTGAACAGAGTGTCGTTGAAGAGCTGAGTGAAGTCCTGGGGGAGGGCCTCGGCCTCCTGGAGGCAGGGCTTCAGGCGCTCGGCCAGCGCCTCGATGTCCGGTACCCTCTTCCTGTCGTCCAGCTGCGCCGATCGAAGCGAAGCGAGGCGAAGCGAGGCGAATTTTTAATGGATCAGGGGGGAGGCGAGGAGCCAAAGAGTTGAGAATAATGTTGGTTGGTGGAGGCTCGTATATATTTCTCGTCTTCATCAAGGCTCGCTCGCTCGCTTCGCTCGCTCACCTCCGGGTCCGACGTCCGGGCCAGGTTCACGTTGTCCTCGTGGAGCATGTATTTAACGAGTACGTCGGCAAGGAGCCCGTTCTGCATACTATTTTGTTAGTGTATTGTTCTCGACATATCTTCCACGATCACCCACAATGTGCACACAGCACTCCACTCACCTCCTCCTTGTCCAGGAACTCGTCGCTGAACACCTCAGCGCTGCCCATCACAATTAACCGGCCCGTTTGGGTGGCACCCGCAGCACCGGTGCTGTGCTTGTCCGTCTCGTACACGCCGCAAACGGGCCGGTTCAGGGGGAAGGAAATTGGGCCAGAGGAGAGGATTGGATTCGAGGGGCGGGCGACGCTCATTGACGCGCCAAAGGGGTACACGAAGGTCAAGCCGGACTGGGATTCAATCTGTTCGGCCGTGAGTTTTGTTGTTGTGGAGGAGGAAGTTGAGGTTGAGGAGGAGGCTTTTTTAGATTTTCGGCCCACCGACTTCTTTTCGGCGAGTTCGGGGTGGAGGATGCCATTGGCGATGTACACTTGCTTAGGATGCAAAAACTTATGGTACACTGTTCGGACCACACTGTCGGCGGATACGGACATGCCGTATTCCTCAATGAAATAGTTTATGTTTGTAGCGTTCTTTTCCTCTCCCCCTTCGGAAAGGAGGAAGATTACAGACCCACCCAAGTCCAAGTACTGCTTAACCGCCTCAAACTCCTGCACTGAGAACTGGCTCTTCGGACCGCCGAAGACAACCGCGTCGGCAGCTTGAAGCCGCTCGAGGGTGATTTCGTCCTTGTTCACAGAGACCTTGTAGTTGGAGCGTAATCTCCGGAATAACCGCTTATAACCAGAGCTGGGGTGGTGCGTTTCTTTTTTGGATGCATCGAAGAGGACCACCTGGACGTGTAGGAAGAAGTAAAAGTAGGAAGTAGGTGAAGCAAGGGGGTGGGGTGAGCGAAGGGGAGAGAAGAACATTTGCACAATTGATAACGACAAACCTTTTTCGTGCTGTCCTTTGAAGAATCATCGGGCATTGCTATTTTGGTGTGAGACCAAGGCGGAGTGTACGCTTTCTTAGTCAAGATTTAAAAAAATGCAACTCAAAATACTCAAAAGCGCAAAGTTTACAAAGTACGAACGATTTCGCCACGCTGGCCAGTACACCTTTCTGAACTTCAAAGAGCTCATAATAATTTTAGCCTTAACCCATTAAACCAGTCACAGATAGACACGACATGAATATCAAACTAGTTTCCTTCTTGATAATTACTGCAGTCTTCCTTCTCGTGGTAGTTCAAAACTACAATCTGGAAGTAAACCTCACCAACATTAAACCCTCCAGATCGTCGAATTTTAACGCGAAAACAAACACTAAACGTAGAGCTCCAACTTACCCTGTAAAGGTGAAAATCCCAACCACTTTTACCCCCTCCACCAAAAATCCGAAAGAGCCCTACCTGCAACTTATGAAGGCGCTTGGTTCGGGCGGCCATCGCACCAGCTATTCTGCCTTCGTATGCTACCCAACAGTAAAAAAAGACAAAGGCAACAGACAATCTTCAGCAGCATTTGCGAACACAATTGTACAAAAAAATTTGCCAACTTGCCTGCCGCTGAAGCAAAATGACATAGACCTGATTGCTAAGATGACCACCAAAGGCCATGTTGGTCACACACTGGCCGAGCGTGCCTCGGTCGCTCGTCTGGTGTCCGCTGCCGATAAAACGAAGAATCCGGGTGACTACTTGCAATTCTTCGAGCTTCCTTTGCACCATTTCACATTCACGCTGGCCGACATTGAGTTTTCACCCAGCTTCAACGTCATTCCAGACCACTGGAAAGCAGATTTGAAGAAAAGGAAGAGCGGCGAGATTGAAATCGTCGCCAGCACTTCCCCCATTGATAGAACGCACGAATCATATTCGAAGTTGATCAGCACATTCAAAGAAATATTGAAAGCCATCAACGCAATGCACTCTCTCAACTATTCCCACATGGATATAAAGGCTGACAATATTCGTGTAGATAGTGCTGGCGCCCTCGTACTGACGGATTTTGGAATGGCCAAGCCTCTGAATAACCAGCTTGGATTTGTTGACACAAACAAGTGGCACGCGAGATACTACCCGGTCGAGGGCAATTTCAATTTTAACGTAAAAAGTGGAGTGCAACAGTGGGACATGTTTGCGCTGGGTTTGTTGGGGCTAGATATGCTTTTTGGTGGTTGTGAGGTCAATAGCAACATTGAAAATCGGGGTTACGCAAAAAACACAAAGTGGACAATGGATATTTTGGGAATATTTGGAGAGCCTATTGTTAACGGCGTGGATTTTCGACAGGCGGTGAGTCAGAAATTCGTTGACAAAACTGGCAAGAATCGGGAAGATTGCGTTGAGAAGAGAGAAAACGACGACGAGGACTGGGATTTTTTGAAGAAATTGAAGGATGAATTGGTCTGTGAAAAGGAGGGGCGGTCCTTACCTGTTGACGAGGAAATTGACAGAGCATTCGTCGATCTGTGCTTGAGCATGATGAGAGTAGATTGGAAAAAAAGGATCACAACCGACAAGGCTTTGCAAAGCGAAATTTTTAATATGAAATTTTGATTTTTTTATAAAGACCGACAAAATTAATTGGTTGTCCTACATGGTTTTCCCCCCCTCTTTTAAAAAGACCGACCTGATTGATTGATTGGTTTGTCCTACATGGTTTTGTAATATAGTTGCAAAATAAGCCCCCCCCCCTCCCCTCTTATTATCTAAAACTCAATGACAAGCTTCCCCTTAGACCTCCCAGCGATAAGCTTTCCAAAAATACCCGTTACATTCGCAGTGGTAAAACCCTCAAACTTCTCCGCAGTTACTTGCTTCAGCTTGCCATCCTCGACGAATTTTGTTAGCTTGTCCAAATCCGCTGCGTTGGCATCGGTCAGAAAGAAGTGGTAGTTGCAATTTCCGAAATTGCTCTTAAACTTCCGCGAAATTACCCTCGATATTGACCTCGGTAATGAGATGTCATGATCGCCGGAAATTGTTGTGAATTTTCCTTTACTCTTCAGAATTTGCTTTCCTTGCCTCCAGTAGTCTATTCCGCCGACAGCATCGAATATGTAGTCGATCTGCTTGTCTTTCATCATTGAAACAAGGTCGTCGGTCTTATAATTCACAACTTCGTCTGCACCGAGCGACTTGCACAACTCAACATTTGAAGAGGTCGTGGCAACGTACTTGGCGCCAAGGCAGTGCTTGGCGAGTTGTATGGCCAGAGTACCGACTCCTCCACTGCCGCCCAAAATTAGCACGTTCTTCCCCTGGATAGTCTTCCCAGGGGCCTGGGCGGTTAGCGCCTGAAACGCAGTCAGGCCTGCAAGTGGCAGTCCGACACATTCTCCAAAGTCACAATTGGATGGCATTTTGCTCACGAGACGCGACGGAACTGAGCAAATGGTGGCAAGAGGACCGTGCCCGATAGCATCCGAGTAAACTTTGTCGCCTACCTTGAGTTTCGTAACTTCTGCACCACATTCTACAACCACACCAGCCACATCCGATCCAACGACATGAGGAAACGGTCCCTTTACCATTCCCTTAAAGTCTCCGCGTGCAAGCTTATAATCTATTGGGTTGATGGAGGCTGCCTTCACCTCAATCAAAACATGATGAGCTGAGTGGAGAGTTCGTTTAGGCAATGATTCATTGACTTTCAAACAGGATGCATCTGATCCCATTCCCCAAGCTAAGTGTTCCACCGCAGATGTCATGGTTGAGGGTTGTGTTGTTTTTTGTATTGTGCTTCTATTAACTGATCAAGAGTCTGACAGTAAAAAAAAAAAAAAACTTCGCTTGACGTGTTGACTCGTTGACAGTACTTCCAAAATTTAAAGGGTTTCGAATTTATCAGCAACCAGCACGACACTCCCTTCTGGCTCACGCGCAACTGCATATATA
>Ga0302116_1000477_pt1 | contig 24153 bp, 19 predicted proteins | sample AG5_SCM_MG_FD_203124 | JGI IMG/M metagenome (GOLD analysis project Ga0302116, IMG submission 203124) | Marine microbial communities from Western Arctic Ocean, Canada - AG5_SCM | ecosystem: Environmental > Aquatic > Marine > Oceanic | place: Canada: Western Arctic Ocean | collected 2017-10-01 | reverse complement strand
GGTGTGGTTGGTGAAGGAAGAGGAGGAGGGGAAAACTTGGTTGGAGGAGAAGGATTGCAAAACTCTTCGGATTCAGTTTGTGATTGTGACATCTTCAAGCGATCAATTATGTTGCTCATTTCGTAGGTTTCGATTTGGGGCGGGGGAGAAGGGGGGGGAGTGGGGGGGTTTATTGGTAACCGCACACCACTATGCTGCTGCTGTTGTTGGAGTTGCTGTTGCTGGACCAAGTGATGTGGTCGACCCAGTTGATTTGTTTTATTCCTTACAGTCTTTTCCCAGTAGATTTCGTAGGCCTGAGAGTCATCACCCATTCTGGTATTAACGTTCAAACCAATTGGTCCCTGAGCAGGGGTACCACGCTTCTGGGTTCGCTTTCGCCGATGTTCATCAGCCATCTGAAATTCTTCTCTTCCTTCTATTCAGGTGTTCAGGTGTCAAGGTTCAGGTTTTTCGACCAACATTCTATTTTTTCCCTTTTTTTTTAAAACCGCACCCTTGCACCCCATCCCCGTCATCACCACCACCACCACCACCACCACCATGAAAAATAACTCGCAACCAACAATTCCGATCTCGATGCCTAACGATCTTCCTGATCTTTTTGCCACCACAACAACAACAACCCTCAAAAACTTGAACATTGCCATTCATGATGTCAGTGAAAGCAATCAAAATCGAGCTTCCGTTTCAGCCTCCATTCTCGGCAACCTGAAAGTTAACCCTCTCAACATGGACTTGATTCTCCAGCAGCCGGATCTTGTCTCCTCAATTGTGCAGCTTGCTGGCATCGACCCTAAGGACATCTCCGTGTACGGCCGAACGTGCAAGAAGGAAGGTGTTTACCTCCTCTCTGCCCTTCTTCGCCACGCGGAATCTATCGATCACGTCCCGCATGGGTTCCACCTCTCCACTCTGTCCGAGAGCAACAGGGGAGCGATGTTTAACGTGGCTATGAGGCTCGCTAGGAGTGCGCTTAGTGTTAATGCCGTCCCCAACGAGTACTTATTGAAGAGTCTCGATCTCCTGGATAAGTTTCCGAGTGTTAGAGAGAACAGGGTTCTCATGATGGCTCATCCCGGGTTGCTTGAGGTGAGTGAGCGAGATTTTTGGAATACGAGCAATACTCGCAATGAAGTGCGCGAAATGGCTACAGACATAAGGCACTACTATACTTAGCTAACCCACCCAAATTGTTTGGCTCGTTCGTTTGGCTCGCTCATCCTTGATTAAAAATGCGCCTCGCTTCTCTCGGCGAAGACAATGCTCCGAGTTGCTCAGGGAAATTTTTGCCTCTCGGTGTCCAATTTTTTGCGGAGTGAAATGGGTGAAAACTCTCTGGCGAAGTCGAATAAATCCCCGTTGCACACGGTTTGGTACTTCCGTGGCTCCTATCTTCGGGCAATTCGGCTTTTTCTGCAGGTGAGTGTGTGTGTGAGTGAGTGATGAATGGATTGAATGAACAGAAACGAAACAAACAAATCTCACCCAATTTCAATTTTCCCATTCCCCCCAATTCCCACTCCCACTCCCACTCCAAGTGTGACACTTCTGCCGCCCTCGCCTCCAAAAATATTGGCGCTCTCAACATCTTGAAGGAGATTATTCTAGAAAAGGTGACTACGGACGGTGACGCCAAGTACAGCGAGGAGGTTTCCTCCAAGCAGCTTGCGTTCATGTGCATGTTACGAATCACCAAACTCGCCTCTCACGATTCAATCAAGAACGTTGTGGACCTCATGTTCACCCCCCCCTCGATCTTCGCCAGCCTCACCTCCTTCGTTGAGGAGTACGATCCGAACGACGGCAAAAAGCTTCTTGAGGGAGAATTCTCGAACTTGGTCGACGGAGGAATCTATCGCTGGATCCACTACCTATCCCTCCACGCGAAGTTCTCCGGCCATAAGGAGTTTTTTAAGCCTGTGATTGAGAGCATCGAGCGTGTCTACTGCCAGGTCGGAGACGGGGGGGGGGCGAATTTGCATTTGTACATGAAGGAGAGGTATTATTTTTTGCGGGCTTTGAGGAATCTGGGCATGAGCGAGACAGTGAGGAACCATTTCTTCGCGACTGGTGGGAGCGGGGTTGATGCAAAATTCAACTTTCTCAAGTTTCTAACCATCCAAACCAAGTACGTCAAGGGGCTGAGCACCAAGGGCGAGCTGGTGGGCGACGAGCAAATTTTTGAGCAGCTTCAATCAACCCTGGCCAATTTCCTGAGGAACGGCGAGTTTCTGAGGGCGTGCGTGGCGAATTATTCCTCCCCACTGCAGCCCTTCATCGCCAGCGACAAACTAAAAGACAAGGCAAACGACTTACCATTGAATTATCTTGAAAAACTCACAGGTGTCAACGCTCACGCTTCCATTGGCTCCACCCTCTCGGACCTCTTTAACCCCAGAATGTTCCTCTCGATCCTCCAGGAAGGTCAGCTCCCGACAAACCTCCTCTCCAATGCGTTCGGGATCGTGATGAATCTCCTCAACACCGACAACGATGCCGCGTTCTCTGGCGAGTTGTTCAACGATGTGTTCTCAGACGTGAATTCGTTTCTGCACACCTTCGCTTTCCCCAAAATCTCCAAGTTGAGCGAGAAGCAGTTCGAAAACATGGACGTTGTCAAGCTCCACATGACCAAGGCGAAGTTGCACCAGAACATCAAAAACTGCTTTCTGCGGGGGCCTGGGAACGAGTTCATGAAGGCTTTGGCCACGTCCGAGCCGGAAAAAATGTTGGACGGGCACGGTTGGAGGAACGGTATCGAGGACGTGAAGGAGGGGCAGAAGGTGTGTGAGCCGAGAGAATGCATTGCAATACGCGAGTAACTAATCCAATTCCAATTCAAACACAGATGCTGGAAAATTGCTTCTGGGTCAAATTCAACCACCACCAGGAGAAGTCGAACGAGTTCACCCCAATAAATTCCGAGTTCCAGCAAGACGCCTTTCTGGTGAATGGGTTTGATGTTGACAAGAAGAGGAAGAAAATTGTTGGCCACAATGGCCTCCCTCAGGGCATCAAGGTGTTCAGCTTCAGCGATGCGATCAAGAGCCTGCACGAGAGCACATCAAGATTTGACTTTGGCGAGATTGACTATGCCGAGATCTTGTACGTGAAAAGGGGTGGGGGGGTGCTGGGTCTGAGCCGCCTTGTGAACGGAAAGGTTGTAAATCAAGGCAACTTTGAGAAGACCAATTTGCTGAGTGGGGACGTGTATGAGTTGGGGGGAGAGGTCAAGAGCGTAGCTGAGATTTATCGTGGCGGGGGTGGGGTTGGTTTCGAGGAGGGTGCAGTCCTCCACGTTGAGGTTATCATCAAGTTTGAGTGAGTGAGTGAGTGAGTGAGTGTGGGTTGGATGTTGTTGAATAAATTTTGCAATAAAATCTTGGGGAGTTTAAAAATCGCTACACCCAAGATTCTTTTTGGCTCCCTTTTTTCAGTTTTTCCTCAGTTTCTGCGAGCCCCTCAAAATATTTGACAGTCTTCACTTTCAATTCCATAGTTGCGTCTTTGTCGCACACGACAATACTCTTGGCATGGTTCTGGATCGCGGAAACGGTCCACATATGGTTCACACCCTCCTCTATGCACATATGCAGCGCAATGCTTTTGCTCAAACCCGTTATGATTATCATAACTTCGTCGGCACTCATGACTGTTCCAACACCAACTGTGAGGGCCATCTTTGGCACCTTGTCAATGTCGTTGTTGAAGAAGCGAGAGTTTGCCACGATCGTATCGTAGGCAAGCGTCTTGATTCGTGTTTTTGACTGTTTTGGGTTAGTTTGATTTCCATTTTTGCTCACTGTCACTCTCAGTCGCGTCTTCTCTTCCTCACTTACCTCCAAAGAAGAACCAGGCTCGTTGAAAGCTATGTGGCCGTCCGGCCCAATGCCCCCTAGAAACAGGTGAATGCCTCCAACCTTCAAAATTTTCTCCTCATACTGATCGCACTCGGCAGTCAACGCCTTGAGCGAACGATCTCCGGCATTTCCGTCCAAAATATGGGTGTTATCCAGGTTGATGTCAATGTGCTGAAAAAAGTTCTCCTGCATGAAAGAGTGGTATGACTCAGGATGCTCTTTTGGGAGGTCAACATATTCATCCATATTGAAGGTAATGACATCCTTGAAGGACAAGAGGCCCTCTTCGTGGTATTCGATGAGCTTTTTGTAGGTTGGGAGAGGCGAGCTACCAGTAGGGAGCCCAAGCACGAAATTGGGCCGGGCTGGAGTAGAAACAAAGCTGTTAATTCGATTCATCACATACTCGGCTGCAAAACCACCCACTTGGGCTTTATCTTCGAAAATCTTCAATCTCATTGTGGATTAAATTTGTGTGCGCTTGGAAAACCTGAATGTGCTGAGTTGTGGAAATTCTTGAGTCTTAAGGTTTCGCAAAGATTTTTCACGCTTTTTTGAAAAAAGGTTTGCCAAAAAATAATGTCAAGACGGCTCTTCACTCTTAAATTTTGCATGCCAACAATTCATTTTAGGATTCCCCCTCCTCCCGCTTCAACAAAAAAACACTTACCCTTCACTAACTAGACTTCACAATTACCCGGTGAGCTGTTAAAGGAAGTGGGTCCTTCCGGAACCGAGACCCAAACAATAAATTTGGATTTTTCCAATATCTGATTGAGCCGGCAGCTTCCTATCCTTCACCTAGATTCATATGTTTCCTTGGAAGTCACCGTCGGTTGTGGTCCCAGGGATCCTTGTCGGTGTCGGACCAAATGCTGGGGAACTTGCAACCACCCCAAAAGAAATTGAAACTGAGCTCAAGAAAAAAGATAAAAGGGCCAGCATTTCACGGAGGTTCCCCTCTTTGGATTCCCAGATCAAGTGGAATGGGACTGGGAATGGGAATGGGAATGGAGAAGAGGTTTCAAAACGCAAGGTTAGGTGAGTATCGAACAATAAATATTGTGTCCCCAACCCTTTTAACCCAGCCACCCCACTATCACCACCACCCAAAAAAATCTCGCAGCCTCACTCTCACCGAAAATGATTACTCCACTGACTCGTTTGTAGAGAGCGAAAACGACCCATACCTGTCAACATTTGACAGACTGCATTCAAAAATACAAACAAATTTACCCAGGAGCGGATCTTCAGATATTAAGATGACAAAGGAATAGATGATGGTGAAATCAAAGTAGGCCAAAACACAATAGCATAGAATAGAATAGAAATAAGAATAGATAAGAATGAATGAAAAACAACTTTTGAAACACCATTTTGACATGTTATTCTATTAACTCTACTCCATTGTTTTGGCGAATGTCCTCGGCTGCTTGTTGATGTCAAAGTCATTCTCCATTGCCTCCCTCAACAAATTAAAAATGGTTTCATTCAGCACCCTGGGAACGCTATCCCTCAAGTCCTCGTCCTGGATGCTCTCCTTGATCTTCCACGCCGTCTTCTCCCTCTTGGCCTTTGCCAAGTCCCTCTTCGCCTTCCTCTGCCTGCTCTTCCCCTGGATCATGAGAGCCGCCCTGTCCATTTCCTGCCCCTCGGCAGTGTTGAGCAGCCTCTTGTGCTGAGTCACCTTCTTGGCTTTCCGGACGCGGAACCGTCCTTGGATGGCCTTGCTAGCAGCGTTCTCCTCTTCCGTTCCTTCGATGTCCACCACTTCGGCTACTTCCACCTCCACCTCCATCTCAACCTCCGCCTCCGCCTCCACCTTGACCAATTCTTCAGTGCTGACCAGACCCAGGCTGATTGCCTGTTGGCTCGCCATTCTATTCATGGTCCCACCCCCCCCAAACCCCTCCCTCGGACTCCTCGGTGGACTCGCCAGGTCCTTCAATTTTTGCTGCCTTTGAGCCCTCAGCACGATGATCATGTTTTCGTTGACCTCCAACTGGTGGCTGATCATCTTGGCCATTGTCGGGCTCAAGCCCGTCAAGAACTCCTTCATGTCAACCTCCCCGTCCCCGTCCTTGTCCAAGGTATTCAAGAACTCCTTGACCTCCGAGTTCCTGTAGCTAAGCCCGAGAAGCTTGAACGCCTCGACAACCTCCTTGTTGCTCAGCGTTCCGCTCGCATCCACGTCAAACAGGTCAAACGCGAGCTGTAGGCTTGTGAGCAGCGGCGGCTTCTTCTGCACCTCCCCCAAGAAGGGCATCCTGGTCTCCTTGGGCAGCTCCCCGATTTGCAATTTCACATCGTTGCTGGCGACCAGCTCCGTGAACATGCTCGTCACGAGTCCCTTCACGGCCTTCGCCTCCTTCGCTCCCCCGAACTTGCCCCTGCTGCCGCTCTCGACGAACTCGTCCTTAGCCTCGACGAGCATGCTCGGCATGACCTCCATGGGGTTCGGAACGAAGCTGCGCCCGGTGGGAATGCGAACCTGCGCCGAGCGAATAAGGTGCGAAGGGGTTAGTAGTGGCTCGTATTCTATTCTCGTCTGTGCACGTACACTAGTTGTGACTAGCTCGCTTCGCTTGCTGCTCGTTTCGCTCACTGGCTCGTATTCTCGTCTTCCTCAACCCCCCCCCCCGCTTCGCTCGCTCACCCCGTCCTTCTCCAAGCTGCCCCCGAAGAGCTCGAAAAATGGCGTTTCCTCGACGATTTCGCCGGTGATGTGCATGAACAGGTAGTTCCGGTCCGGCACCGCCCCCAGCAGCTCGGCCATCCTGACCTTGTTCCCCCGGGTTTGCACCATTGTCCCCCTGAGCCCAGTGCTCGGCAGTCCCGTGCTCACGTCGGTGATCATGCTGTTGCTGTTGCTGGTGCTGTGCAAGTTGCTGGTGCTGTGGTGCAAGCTGCTCATCAGAGCACCTTCTTTTGCTGCTGGTGGGGCCTTTTTATCACCACTCTTGTCCCTTATCATGTACGGAACCGGCAGCGTCGCTGACCTTCCCTTGGGCAAAAACTGCGCCGAGCGAAGAAGGTGCGAAGGGGTTAGCAGTGGCTCGTATTCTCGTATGTACACTAGTTGTGACTAGCTCGCTTCGCTTGCTGCTCGCTTCGCTCGCTCACCTGCTGGCTGCTTGACAAATTATGCCTCCTAGCCTCAGTGAGCTGTCCAACGACGGCCTCGTGCCCCTTTTCCCCCACCTTTGTCTTGAACTGGTTCGCCCTGTCGCTCTTGCGGCTCGCTGCAGTTTCGACGACCCTCCCCTGCTCCCCCTTGACCTCCTTCATGCTGATCGTCACCGTGTCGTCCAGCACCCTCGGGTAGCAGCCCGCGTTGCACTTGACCTTGACGAGCTGCTCCCCAAACGGCTCCAGCCTGCCCCTGCAAGGGTAGATGCTCACCACCCCGTGGCACGCGTTGAGCTCCGCGTCGTCCAAGTGCTGGTGCCACTTGGGTTTCTCGAAGGCGTACTCGAGCGGCAGCGGCGAGTTGCTTTTGAACACCACTAGCCTGGTCATTTCGGACCGTTGCGGCAGCCTGCCGAACTCCAATCTATCTTCTGAAACCGTTGCAAGCTGTGAGTTTACAGGGAGAAGCTGGCGTGGAGGAGGCTGGATTCCCAGACTTGAGGCTGGTACGGGGAGCGCGTACGGGTCGGTGCTCCTCGGGTCGTACCCGACACAGCTCAGCCTCAGCACGTCCTTGACTTTGGCCCTTTGGTTTTTATCCTCTTGGTTATTGTTTTCGTTGCTAATCATCACTCCGTACGCCTTTAACCCTATCTCAACCTCCACGCTCCCCACCTCCAGCGGCATGAACCTCCAGCGAAGCATCGCGCTTGACCGAGGCGGAATCACCCCCTTCGGGTTCTCGAGCCGCAGCACCTCCATCCCGTAGCCGTTGACCTTGTTGAACTTCTTGATTGCGCTGCCGTCGATGACGTATTCCAGCTCAGTTTGGCCAACGTTCATGAGCTCGGTTTGCTGGAGGGGGGCGGAGTGGAGGGGGGTGCCGAGCGCGACGGGGGCTAGGGCCGTTTTGCCGCACTTCGTTCGGGGCATGATGCACGGGGTTGACGGGGCGAGGGTCCGCCCGGTGCACTTTATCCAGAACTGTTTCCCTTGGAATACTCGCAGCAGCAAGGGGAGGGAGTGGATTCCGTCATAGTCCATCGACTTGTAGCTGTAGCTCAGCCGGAGGGTCAGCGACTCTCCAGGGGCGAGCTCGCCAGACTTGGGGTAAACCTCGAAGCACTTTAGTTCGTCAATGACGCGGTTCTGCATTATGTCTGCCTCCGTCGGACTGCCTTCGTCGGCCCAAGTTTCCATCTCGATGGTTTTTTCGTTCGGGAGGTGGATGCTGAACGTCACTGGGAGCGTTGGGTTCTCGGGTGTTGAGGCTGGGTTGTGTAGGTCCATGTAGACAACTTGGGCCTGCGATTCCAGCACCGCCGGAGTAAAAGGAATCTCATAGGTGGGGAGGGTGGAAAGATCGGGAGAAGACTGCATGTTGAAGGCGACCTCGCTCCGAGTCAATGGCGTTGCTAGAGTTGTATTGAGCTCCGGTAAGTTCATTTGGCCGAAAAGCTGGTCGGTGCTGCACCCCAACCCTTCCCCTCCGCCCTCAACCCTGCAGTCGCGTATCACCAAGAACGGGAATCGAGCCTGGCCGACCAGGCTAAGTTGCAGGGGTAAGGACGACGACAATCCGCCAGTTGCCTCACTTTCCTTCTCCTCCTTCTTCTCCTCGGCAAACAGAACGAAACTGCGCCGAGCGAAGCGAGGCGAGGCGCATTTTTTATGAAGCACGAGCGAACCAAGCGAGCGAGCCAAAAGAATACGAATTGAGTGGGTTAGTTTAGTAGTGGATGTAGCCGTCTTCAGCCATTTCGTGAGATCCATCGCAACTATGCTCGTCTTTCTCAAGGCTCGCTCGCTTCGCTCACTCACCTGTCCGGTCCGTCAACTGCCGCGTCGCTCAGAGCGATCAAGTTGTTGTTCTGGAGCTGGAGCTGATCCGGCGGGAGCATGATCCTCTCCCCGTTCTTGTCGACTCTCGCTACGTTGCACAGCACCTGGAAATTGTACTTTCCGTGGTCGTTCGGTTGGAAGGTAATCTTGCTCTTCAAGTTGGAACGGGCGGGAAGGATTCCAAAAGGATTGTCCATTACGAGCAGTTCGTGCTCGCCTTTCTCCTTGACCGGGACCCAGCTGCTCAGCAAGTCTTCTCCGGGCAAAACGCTTGGCGGGCCGTTTTTCAAGTGGTGCAGCAGCTCGTAGTAAATGTCGCAGTCGCTTCCGTTGATCAACGAAATTGGTTTGGTTTCGCTGTAGTTTACCAGCTTCACCCCAAAGTCCACGCTCGGCGGAGAAAAACTGACCGCTCCGCCACCTCCGGGGCACACCAACACCACCCCAATGCTCTGGATTATGTCCGCGCCTTCCGCCACACCAATCTGTCTACTGTCCCGCATGTCCGGCGCCGCCCCTGCCAAACTCCTCACTTTAACGTGCAGCTTGCACCTGTAGATTTTCTCGCTCCTTGGCGCGAAGCTAAGCGTGGGGTTAGTAGCTGCTCACATCACATAATTTTTCAATTTTTCAACTTTCCGACTCACCTGACCGTGATTGTGCACCTCTCGTTCCCCATGATCTTTCCAAATTTTGGGCTGCAGTCCAAAATCGTCCCCTGGAGCTTGGCCGGGATTTGGATGCTGTAAATCAGCGGCACGCGGGTCGGATTGTGTATGACCAACTTACGCTCGCTCGTCAATCCCACGCACGTCGGCTTCAAGTACAAGCTCCCGCTCTTGGTGACGTTCTCGCAGACCAATTTTGGAACCGTGCCCTCACCGCACAAATTCACGACCTCAGTCATGCTGTCGGTGTTGTTCAGGATGCACGGGAGCTTGAAGTTGTTGTAGGTTCGCTCCTTCTTGGGTGCGAATTTCACCGTCACCAGCTGGAAGTCGTTCGCCGGGATCAAGCCTCCCGAAGGCTTCACGCTGTACACGTCGTTCTTGTCCTTTCCAAAACTGAACTGCGCAGGGAGGTTCCCCATGTTGGTTATTTTGAGCGTTTGGTAGCAGCAATCTCCAACGAAGGTGGAAGGAAAGGTGAGTTTGCTGTTCTTGGAGATTGCAATTTTGGGCAGGAACTGCTCCATCCCGAACGAGTGGCCAATGGCCTTGAGCGTTACGTTCCAAGGGGGCTGAAGCGTGCTGTCGTTCACCAGCCGGAAGCTCCTCTGCGACTTGAAGAATACCAACGCCTCGAGCTCCTGGCAGAAGTAGAAGTTGTTGGCGCTCGGCTTGAAATAGACTTGGAAGGTGGCGCTCATCCCCGGCAAGATGTCAGCCGTGGGAGGGCGCACCTCGAAGTCCTTGTCGTTGTTGGCCTTGTAGTGGCCAATCTCCCTGCTGGAAGGGTCTTTCTCGTGCACCTCGCCGGCATGCATCCCGTCGGGAATGAACCAGTTCACGCTGTGATTTTGGGTTAGTTTGAGGAATGGAATGGCGTCGTGCTGCAACTGCAACTGCAACTGCAACTGCAACTGCAACTGCAACTGCAACTGCAACTGCAACTGCAACTCACCTAATCTTCTCGTTGCACTTGTTGGTCATGGTAACGCGCTTGCTGACCATGTTCAAACTCCCCGCGGCACTGTAGCCAAAATCAACCTCCTTGCTATCAATGAGAATTTCGCTCCTCCTGTCCGTGAAGTCCGTGAAGAACTCCATTGCGACCGCCACCTCGTTCCTGGTCGCGTCCCCGCTCCTCGTGACCGGCCTCACGGCCTGCTCTCCAGGCACCGGGTTGGCCAGTGCCCTGGTCCCCTGGGGCCCAACCGCCGCAAACAACTTGCTCATCCCCTCCTTCTCGTACAGCTCCTCCAGCTCCCTGGGCCCCATGTTCCCCAAGCCGCACGCGACCCTGTTCCTGTACGCCTGGATGTGCGCGTGCCTTATTGGCGCCGGGCGCTGCTCCTTGATCTCCCCGCTCGCGTTTATGAAGCCGCTCCCGAGCAGGTCCACGAACTGCACCGCGGCGTTCTCGACCAGGATGAAGACGCGCCTGTAGAAGTTCCCGGGGAGGCGAGGCGTGAAACTGAGCATGGTGCTCGCCTCGAACATGGGTGGGATGATGCCCCGAGTTTGCCGGAAGTTGAAGATGCCATTATCCTCAGCGCACACGCACCAGGCGGCCGGGAGCTCCGAGTCGTTGCGGAGGAACAGCACGCGGGATACGGTCTGCCCCACGGTCGCGTCGCGGAAGTTGATGCTGTTGGGGATTCCTTCGGCCTTCGCGAAAGGGTCCTCTTTCTTGTAGATTGACACGCAAGGCTGCAGGCACCGACCGGACAGCTTCAGTTTTTCCACGTTGCCCCCCGGAGTCACGATTTTGAAGTTCTCCTCGGTGTAGGTGCCCGACACTGTCGGAGCATAGTGCATTACGACGTTGATCTCGTCGCCCGGCCCGATGCAGCCGCTGTGTGGGTTGGTGGTGTGGTGGGATGATAAAAAGTGATGGATTAGTTTGGTTTATGTTTTTGTCTGTTTGCTGTTTGTTGTTTGTGTTTAAATTGTGACTTTATATTTCTCTCACCTTGCGGGAATCACGGTGAATACTGTGTCGCGGTCCTTCTCCACACGCTGGACCACAAACTCCGCCGGAACGATACTCTGGTTGGAGAGGACGATCTCCCTCTTGGTGATGAACTCGTCTGTGGAGTTGACGAGCACCTCCCCAAAGTCGATGCTCTTCTCGCTGGCCACAATGTGCGGGTACTTGGCCACCGCGGACACCATCATTTCGAGGCGCGGGAAGGGCTTGGTCGCGTTGATGCCCTCCCCGACCCTGCACACCGCGTTGGTGACAAACACCTCGGCGGCGGATGGGTGGATGGTGCAAACGGTTTCGATGGCCTCGCCGACTGCGACCACGCCGCTCGAGGGGGTGAAGGTGAAGGGGGCGGGGACCTTCCACTCGAAGGGGGCGGGGACCTCGCCGGTATTGGTCACGAGGAAGGTCTTAGGGGACGTGACGTTCACGGGGCAGAGGCCCATGTCCAGGCCGCGGGGGACGGTGCACTGCAGCGTGGAGATGTAAGCCCGCACGGGGACGTGGAATCCGCCGGAGGAGGCGCCCTCCTGCATCTTGAAGTAGATTGTGTCCTCGTAGGGCTCGGACCGGGTGGGACGGAAGAACACCTCGAACTCCTGGGAGGTGCCGGGGGAGAGCTTGATCTCGATGGGATACAGGAGCGAGAAGAAACGGGTGGAGGGGAGGCGGTATTTAAGTTTCTTCATCTTTGTTGACACGTTCTTCACGACGAGTTTTTGGACGTATTCGCCCCCTGTGCGTGAGAAATGAGTAGAGTAGAATAGGATAGGCAGGGGGGAAAGGGGGAAAGGGGGAAGGGGGTAAGTGGGTTGAAAGTGAGCTGAAGTGAGCTGAAGTGAGCTGCGTCAATGGCAATGACAAACCACCGACGACGACAAGGCGCCCTTGCGCAGCAGTGTTCCGCCCTCTTCCGTTAACCTTAGGAATGCCCCACTCACTCCACCCCCAACGTCTCTCCTCCCCCACTCCCCTTCTTCACAAGTCACTCACCTGGCACCCAGGTCCCACCGTGAAACGTTATGCCATCTCCAAATGGGCCTTTGCACTCGATGCCAAACCTCTGCCTCCTCTCAGTCTCGCTAACAATGCTGGCGTTACTTTCAACCTGTGTCTGTCCACCTTCCAAGTTGTACTTGACCTCCCCCGTTCCAGTCCGTCCCAGAGTGTTGCCAATGGTCTGCATAATTTTGGATGGTGGGTCAGGAAGGTCTCCCTGTGAGACTGGGAAGTCGGCGAAGGTGTCCTTGCCAAAATTCATAGATTTTATTTGCGTTGGCTGTTGCTGTGATAGTAGATCCTTGGCTCTTTGTGCGTTTCTGTGCTCCAGCCTGCACGTCGTTAAATTTGTTTAACTTCGTTTCAACTGGGAAAAAATAACAATTTTATAAAATATAAAAAATTAACAGATAAATTCTCCTCATCATGACACGAACATGTATGCAATAACAATCCCTGCTCGTAAATATAGTAAAGAAAAAGCAAGTAGCTAGGAAACGAGCTAGTAATCCTCGAGTTCACTTTCATTTTCCTCCTCTTCATCCAAGATGGACAAGCTGAAAACATCAGGGCTGTCCAGATTGGACTCGCTGATGGACACGCTGACCGACAAGAAGCAGGAGCTGCAGCTGAAGAAGTTGAGCCGTTCGAACAAACAGAAGTTCATAGGCCGATCTGGCACACAGCAGCAGCAGCAGCAGCAGAATAGAAATTCACAGACGATCTTTGTTGAGACCATCGGTTCTCCCCAGCAGCAGCGGCAGGGCAATGGCAGTAACGACAACGACAACGACTACTACGCTGAGCATGGCGAGGAGAAGAAGTCTGGCACCAACAGTAACAGTAATCAGTCCCCACCCTCCCCCCCGGACTCTACCCCTCGGTATACCTCTTTGGGCTTTGTGAAAGAGGATTATAAGGCCTTCCCTCTCGACCTCCTCTTCGAGCAGTTTTCGAACCGGCCGCTCACCCACTTGGACTTGTCTTCCTGGACAAACTACCTTGACGACGATTTCAACCTCCAAGCTATGGTCACCTCTTCCAATGGCGGAAACGCCATCAACCACATTTCGTTTGCCGACACGGTTCTTTCCGACGACCAGCTCTCCAACACGATCGACCACTTTTGCGAGTCTTTGAAGAAGCTTGCGCTTTCCGACATCTACACCCTCTCTCCCGATTTCCTCCTCAACACCCTGACCTCAAACACCGTATCAACCCAAAACCTTCAGCACTTGTTCCTGAAGAACATTCCAACGATTTCCAACCAAATCGTCAAGAAGATTGCAAGGTCCTTTGCCAACTTAAGGTCGATATCCCTAGCTTGCAACCCCCAGCTAGACGACTCAGCAATTCTTCATTTGACCAAGATTTGCAACAAGATTTCTTACCTGGATATCAGCGAGATTCCCAGCATCACAAACCACTCGCTTGTGTCGATAAGTCAGCAGGTAAGGGTATTGAGTATTGTGTATTGGTGTATTGGGTTGCGGTGCAGTGGAGTGCAGTGAGGTGGATTGACTGAAGAACAACAAGTACTAACTCAACCTTTACCTTTTTCGTTTTCCATATCCAAACAACACAAAACAAACACATCCAATAACAGTTCGCGCAAACTTTGAACCATCTGAACCTTTCGCACTGCGGGAAAATCACCGATTCCGGAATAATAGAAGTTTTCACTGAGACAAAGAACATCTTGTCCCTTACATTAGACGGACTATCCGAGATCACCGACGTTGCCAGTCGGGTTTTGCAGGTGAGTTTCATTTCATTCCGTCTCCGCTCGCCTTGTGAGAGAAGAGTGCGAAGCGACTAACCCGCTCCTAACCCGCTCCTAACCCGCTCCTAACCCACTCCCAACCGCCCTCGCTTCACTCGGCTTTTTCAGGAAATTCCGGTGGTGTTCGGCCAAAAGAAAAATAACAATGCCAACAAACTACAAAGGTTCTCCATTTCGGACAACGACAACTTGACAGATTTGTCGATTTCCTACTTGTGCTCGGCCGCAGCAACCTCGCTCACTTCCTTGTACGTTGAGAATTGCAGCCAAATTGGGACAAACACGTCGTTTTTCAACCAAATTTCGTTGATCACGACGCTCTCCCATTTATCCCTGAAAGGTTGCAGTGGCCTCACTGACTCCTCGCTCAGTAGCTTATTTGCTGAAAAGCGGAAGAAGCTCCATCTCCTTGACCTCCAGGACTGCCCCCTATTAACGACAGCTTCTATTTTGGTCTTCTCCAAATCGGCCAAGAATTTAAAGACGCTCAAGCTCAAGTCTCAGCCCAACATTACCGATCAGGGGATAATAAGTATTGCCAAGAACTGCTCGAAACTGAGCCACTTGCACCTTGTCGATCTGAAAAGGGTTGGCAACACGTCGGTCAACATCATAACGCGAAAGCTTTTCAAACTCACCGATTTGAGCTTCAACCTGTGCCGCCAGATCACCGATGAGGGTTTGAAGACCATGAATAATTTGAAGGGCATCCAAAAATTAGATTTAGGTGGCAATGTGTTGCTCAGTAACAATTTTGCGAGGTACTTGCCCTTGAATTCGTTGAAAGAGTTGACAATGGTGAGTATGAGCGCGACGTATTTGGGGTTTCTGTTTTTTCTAACCCCACCTTCTGAATCCACTTTCCCCCCTCCCCCCTTCCCCCTCCCCCCACAATCCTCCCCAGACCGACAACAACAAAATAACGGACGACGGAATCGAGATTCTCACCCGGCGCCACCCTGAACTCGAATCGATTTCGGTAAAAGGTTCCAAGCACCTAACGATAAAATCTGTCGATTTTCTCCTCTCTAGGTGCAGCCACATCACCCAAATCAACATCCAAAACTGCAGCAAGGTTGATCGAACCCAAATAATATCCACCATCAAAGACAACAACAACCACAACTTCTCCTACGATGAATTGTCTTCACAAATCATAATTCCTAAAATTCCAAATTTCCACCAGACGCTCCAGGCCGACCACTTTAGGTTCCTCTTCCGGCTGAACCACTCGGCCAAGTGTGTCCAAGCAGCCTACAGGCGGCTCCTTGAATTCCGGGCAGACACCAAACAGCTCAGAGACCGAAATCGGCACCGCATCAAGATGGCCATCAAGATTCAGTCCTACGGGCGAATCCCTCTCGCGAAGGTCCGCGTTCAGCGAGTTCGCGTTGCGAAGAACAAGGTCGCCAGCCTCCTTGGCGCGAGATTCCTGTTCATGCACCTCATGAGAATTGAGATTCTCGCGAAGAAGTGCTACGTCACCATAACAACTCGGAAAACGTTCAAAGCGTTGATCCGGAACATGGCAGAGGAAAAAATAATTAAGGAGCAAAATAGGCACATTCTGAACAACGAGCTAGCGGTGGCTCACTACAAGGCAACCCACCGCAACAAGCACTTCATCACGTGGAGGCAGTACTACGATTCGATCAAGAGCGAGCTCCACAAGAACGCGTTCGCCAACGCCAACTGGAAGAAGTCAGTGCTCCCAAAGTTGTTCAAACTGTGGAAGATTAAAACTGTCGACTCGTCAAAGAACCGAAAGAAGCTGTCGGCTATTTTCATGCACCTGGCGAAAATTACCCACGACAACTCCTCCCCCCAGCTGGTCCGCCGAACCAAGGCGATCTCTTTCAACAACATTTGCTTGATCAGACCAGTGTGGAAGGGCTTCTTGCGAAACTTTGAGGAATTCTCCGTCCTGCTAAAAAAGGCGAGGATGGCTGCCGCCTATGCGAAGGAAAAAAGCGAGAAGAAGCTCTTGACCAGCTGCTTCAAGGCCTTTGTCACGCACAGGATGAACCGAAAGTACAAGCGGGTGATGCTGAAGCGCGGCCACGGACACTTCCTCAGGCGTTCCAAAAGGGAGGCCAGTAAGAAGCTCTCGGTCCACGCCAAGAAGCAAATTCAGTTTCGGATTGATGTGGCCAAGGCAGTGAGATTGTTCCAGGGCACTCAGAAGGCGTACTGTTACGGGCAGTGGAGCGCCTACCGTCTCCACCGAAGGCGGCAAAATGCCCGTGGAAGCAGGGGAATCTCTCACTTTGAGGCCCGCCAGGTCATTGTCTACACCGCATTCTGGATGGATTGGACCCTCCAATCGATCGACAACAAGAGAAAGAATAAACTTGCCACCGCCCACTTCAACGACCGCCACATTCGGAAGAACTGGAGGGCGTGGGCCGAGTACACCAAGCACGCGGGAGATGTCAAAGCCATGGCCGCAGCCCAGCAAGCACGAATATTGTGCGGCAAGACGTTCGCCGGGTGGAAGCGGTTTTGGAAAGATGCTTGCAAAACGAAGGTGAGTGAGAGTGAGAGAGTGAGAGTGAGAGTGAGAGTGAGAGTGAGAGTGAGAGTGAGAGTGAGAGTGAGAGTGAGAGTGAGCGGCAAACATAACACAATAACTAAATTTTCCCAACTTCAGCGCATGGCGGAGGAAATCGCCGCCCAGGACGAGTCTGCCAGACAGAAACTTTATGACGGCCAAACGAACATTGCGAGGGTTTGGCGCGGATTTGTGGACAGGAAAGAAGCGTCAGACTACCGTATCTTCAGGGACTGGGCGGTGATCCGGTGCCAGTGTCAGTTCAGAGTGTTTCATGCGAAGAAGGTGCTGCTAACGCGTCGAAGGTGGTTCTTGCTGAAGCAGAACTTGGTTGAGGAGGTGATCGAGGAGGAAATGGCGAAGGAGGAGAAGTACATGAGGTGGTGGATGATGATGGAGAGCAAAGCAATCATGCTGAAACGTGCCATGCTTGGCCACCAAGGGAGGGTCAAGGCGTACGCGAGAAGGCAGCAGAGGTTCAGGGAAACTGGGCTAACCTTCCAAGTTGAGAAGAAGCGCCAGTACAAGTTCCACTCCGACCAAGTCATGCTGAGGGCAAGGCTGCTCGTGCTGAGGGAAGATTCCGCGAGGCTTTGCCAAAAGATTTGGCGCGGCATCTTGGGCAGGCGGCGGTTCGAGAGTATCAAGCAGGCCAAGTTTGAAAAGGAGATCGCCAGCGTGGTCCAGGCAGCCTTCCGAGGGAAGCAGGGGCGGAGAAAGAGGTGAGCTGGACAAATCTTTTGGCTCGCATGCCAAAATAAACACTAATTCTAACATAATTTCATTTTGCTCGGCGCAGCTACGCGCGACGGCGCCACTTGCTGAACATGGAGAGAATCCGCGAAGCGCGAAAGATCCAGGCCAAATTTTTGCGAGGAGAGATTCGCGTGGCGGGGGTAACTGTCGCAGCGGTCGGGTTTCGGCAAAGAAAAACCCAGCGCGCAGCACTGAAGGTGCTCCGATCGCTGGGCTTCGACAGCATGAGCTTCACCCAAAAATTTCGCCAGCAAATCAGCGAGATTAAGGGCGACATGCAGGACACCATTCACTCCGTCAATCGATCCGTGTCAAGCTGGAAGGAAGGCAAGTTCGACAAGTATTTGCGAGACAAGACGAAGCGGAGAATGGAAGCAATTTATATGAACGATAGAAACGTCAATACCGGCTCGGCGGTTCGGATCATCCAGAAGGGCCACCTGTACACAGGCTTAACCGGACAGATTGTTCAGATTGATCGATCTATTCCCAACCGAGCTGTTGCCGAGGTTAGGATGGACGTTGACGGCCAGGTGATTTACTACAGACTCATCACCGAGGCAACAATGTACGAGCCCCCCAGCCCCTCGATGCACGTTATCCCCACGCTGATATCCCAAGGAGTCACCTATCAAGTTGTTCAGAATTGTAAAGAGTTTATTTTGAACTGGGCCAAGGAGGAGCGCACCATCCGCACGCAACACAAGGCTGCGGTCAAGATTCAGCAAGTTGCCAGGGCATTCATGGCCAAAACGAGAGTGGCCAAAATTCGGTATCGCCACTGGGCAACGCTGAGGAGCAACCGGGCGGTGGTTTTGCACGGCCTGAACATGTATGGCGCTGCAAACATCCAGGCTGCGAGGACGCTGCTGACCATGCACTTTGCAAAGTTGAACTCCGTTCCAATTTTGTGGGAGAAGCCAGAGGTGCCCCCTAGGATCGACGAGGCGCTGACCAAAATCGCTCTGGCGAAAATGCTCAACACCGAGTTCAACGAGCGGTTCGAGAGGCGAATTGCGCACTGCACGCTCAACGGAAATCGGTTCCGGGAGGGCAGCTACCAACACCGAGTCCGAAAATTTAGTCCCGGGGTGGCGAACCGAGCCGAGAAGGTGAGCGAGCGAAGCGAGCGAGCCGAGAATCATGGAAGACGAGCAACGAGCCAAATACGAAACTAACTTTATTCCAATTATTCCAGTTGAGCAAATTCCAAAAAGTCACGACAAGCGCAATTGCCGAAAAGGTGAACGAGAAGGGGGGCGACGGAAGCTTGTTGGAGAGGTTGGCGCTGTTCTTCGGCGGGAAGGAGTACAAGCGAACGGAAGCGCAGCGCCACACGTGGATGAAGAAGTGCACGTTGGAGCAAATGACCCAATCGCCGCACGTTCGAATGAAAGGTTTGGCGCTCTATCACGGCGCTTTCCACGGCAACCCAAGCGTTCTCGACGGGAAGAACATGTTCGCCCCCCATGGAGAGGGATTTGCGGAGTTCATGCAGGGCTTTGGAGTGGGCAGCGAGGAGAAAACCCTCAAGGTGACCATCTTGCAGGGCAGGGATCTGCGTGCTGCTGATTTCAACAACTCGGATCCGTTCGCCGTGGTCTACGCGAACCGTCGTCAGGTGAAAACGAAAACAATCATGAAAACGCTGGAGCCGGTGTGGAACGAGTACTTCGAGATTGACGTTACAGATCCATACCACGTGGTCAAGGTTGTCGTTTACGACTGGGACAAGTGGAGCAGCAACGATTTTTTGGGCCAAATTGTTTTCCCCATTGCCGACTTGGCGGACGGGAAGAAGGTGAAGAAATGGTACAAGTTGATCCAGAAGGGCGGTGGAAAGGACACGACCAAAAAGAGCCAAAAGGAAAAGGACGACGAAAATGATTTGGGCGAGATCGAGCTGGAAATGGAGTGGACGGAGAGAGAAGACGGCGATGACATAGACAGGAAGAGGTTGCAGCACACGATGGCAATAATGCTGCAGTGTTGGAGTCGCCAAGCGCTTGCCCGGCTGTCTGTGATCAGGAGGAAGAAAAGGGTGGAGAAGCAGGTGATCTAGCGAAGCGAGCGAGTCTTTTGGAAGACGAGCATTCTCGCGATGAAGTGCGCGAAATGGCTGCAGACATAATGGCTACATCCACTACTAAGCTAACCCACCCAATTTTGTCTCTCTCGTTTCGCTCGTCCTTCATTAAAAATGCGCCTCGCTTCGCTCGGCGCAGCTGGCTACGTTGTCCAGGTCCGCGATATATTTACAGTGCGCCTACCGAATCAGAATGGCCATGAAAACTGTGAAGACCATCCGAAAAACGAAAAAGTGCATGACACGAATCCAGTGCGCTTTTAGGCAGTGGAGGGCAAGGAGGAGGACGCGGAAGGCCAGGCTGGATTACTTCAGCGCGAGGAGCATCCAGTGCTGCATCCGAAGGGCCTACAGCGAGTGCATTTTGGTCGAGCTGAGACGGATCAAAACATTGTTGCTGGACGAGTGTGCCGCAACGATTCAGCGCGTTGCAAAGGTGCAGGTCAGCCACGCTCTCATCAAATTGCAGAGAAAGCATTTGAAAGAGCACGAAATCGTCCACCCGACCGTTGAGGAGTGTTTGGACTCCATGGAAGACTGGATCGGCAGGTACGGCTACGACCCCGTGTACGGGACGAAGAGGATAAGGCGCATTTGCTTGAAAATTTTTGCCAGGTGTTTGAGCGTCCGCGGGAACACGGTTGTCACTAGGTTTGGAGAGGCTGGGGTGGAGCAGTTCCCCGCCCCGTTTTTGGAAGAACGCGACGGCTACGATTTCGCCACGGTGCGGCTCTACGCCCACAAGAAGCTTTCTCTCCCGAGGGAAGAGAGGCTCAAAATCACCGAATTTGCTCCCAAATACCTGACCAGCGTGAAACTGGACGACATCAGCATCAGGGAAACTGTGGATCTGAGAGTCATTGCGCTCCAGTGCTTCTTTAGGATAAAGATCAGCGGCAGGATCTGCGGCGATCGACGGAAAGCACGGAACGCGGCAGTATTCGTTCAGCGAAAGTACAGGTGGAGGTTCAGCAAGAAGGAGGGGCTCGCAATGATGGTCCAGTGCTTGTACCGTATTCACGTAGCGTACTTGGAGCTGAAGTTCAAGAAGTTGGAGGTCATCCAGGCGAGGAAGATCCAGGGAGGGTACAGGATCCACCTGGGAAAATTGCAGCTGGAGGAAAGGAGGCGAATAAGCACTTGCCAGGTGCTGGACAGCAGCGGGGATTTGAACGAATTGTTCGACGCAACCAAAACCCTGGACATTAAGGGTGGGGACAAATCGTTCTGGGTCTCGCCCGTTCCGACGTCCAACGCGTCGATCAACAGCCAGTGGATTTCGTATGACCTGCTGAGTAAAATTCCTATCGGGAAGATCAAGCTTTGGTGCCCCAACAACACCAGCAGCCCGAAGGAGGTGTTGGTGGAGTGCGCAAACCGCGTCGCGGGCCCTTGGAGCGTGATTGAGACGTTGAACGTCGCCCAGAATAAGGATTGGCAGACTTTCCTGCTCCCGAAGACGGTGTGCAGGTTCTTCAGGCTGAGCTTCAAGAAGAACTGGGGGAACGCGCTGGCGGTGAGCGTGTGCGGGGTTGGGTTCTTCGTGGCGAAGGAAATTACCGCCCACGTTGTTGACCAGCCAACGAGCTTGAAGGTCGATCCTGGCCCCCCGGTGGGAAAAGTTGGCGGGGAAATTGTCCTGAGCTGCAAGGCCGCGGGGTGGCCTCCGCCAACCTACCAGTGGACCAAGAATGGCAAAGCGATGGAAGGGGAGATCATGCCGAGCCTGTGTATCGTGATTGCCAGCAGCAAGAGCAAAGAGTTCAAGAGGTTCAGATGCATCCACTGCAAGAAGATTAACACAGAGCTTCCGCTGAACATCTACAGGGTCATTTGCAGCAATTGCAAGTACACGTTCGACTTCCCGGAGGTGGAAGAAGCGGCGGACGTGAGAAGGCCCCTGGAACTGGAGATCGAGGAACTTGGTTCGAAGGTGAAGCAGCTGAAGGCAAGGAAGCAAGACTGCGTGGACGATATTAAAGCTCACGAGAACAAAAGGAAGATGCGGGAATACGCGAGGAGCAAGGGGGAGAAAATGGTTGAAGAGAGTGAAGTAGTGGACGGAAATGATGGCGGATTTGACGGTGGGGGGGGCAGCTTGGAGAAAATGCTAAACAGCTTGGACGGGGAGGGGGTCGACGGGGACGGAAGCTTGAAAGTCGGTGGAAGCATTGATTTCGAAAACGGCGGGAACTTGAAGAACGGAGTTCTCGTCAAGGTCACCGCGAAGCAAAAGTACAAGAACATGATGAAGTCGTTCGCTGAGGTTGACATGGAGAGCATTGCTGACGATGAGTCGAGCATGGCGAGCAGCGTTAAGAAGGGGAGCGTCGTGCTGGGGCTTGGAAATGGAAGTGTTGCAGGAGGTGCTGAGGGAAGCCAGATGGGCAGCCAGGTGAATGGCGATGGAATTGGCATGGGCATTGGCGAGGATCTCGACAACGACCAGCTGGACGAAAATTCGGTGGGGACGCTTGAAATTGTCGACGAGGAAAAGGCCGAGAACGAGGAGGTCGACCGGCAAATTGCGGAGTTGAACGAGGAGATTGAGAAAATCGACGTGAAACTGCAGGCTTGCGAGAAAAAGAACTGGTGGCTGATGAGGAAGAGGCTCGAGGCTGGCGACTTTGACCCATGTAAGGTCAAGTACGAGGGGGAAGGGGTGTATGTTTGTGTGGTGTCGAACGTCCGCGGAGGTGAGAATATGCCGCAACAAAAAAACAGCATAATACTAAACAAAACCAAAACAAAACAATATTGGTCTAACCCAATCCAATTCAATCCAATCCTCAGGAACAATCACCAGGTCCAACAAAACTCGGCCAGCCGTGCTGTTCGTGGACGACCCAGTCCCCCAGGTGATCAAAGTTCGCGAGGAGTACCATTTGAAAATCCGCCTCCGAAGGCGAAACTGGCCCAAGTACTTGTCCATGCACGGGTGGTTCGTCGATGGCAACGTCGTTGGCGACGCGGTCGTGCGCTACCACACCGGGGACGTCTACGACGGCCCGTACATCGACGAAAGGTGGTTGAATTGGTTGGGCGGCACTGTCGAGGAAGGTGAGTTTTGCCTGCCACTGCACGACAACACAAAACGACACACAAGACAACTGACCCACAGCTCAATCAATTAAATCATAACAGCCTTCGACGACGATCACTGGGGTGTCTGGCTCTCCGACAACGACAACATCTTCGAGGGGCCTCGGGTTGACAACCATTTTGACGACCAAAACATCCAGGGAGAGTTCCGAGTGACGTACAAGAACGGAGAGGTGTACGAGGGGCAATACGTCGACGAGAACAGGCACGGAATCGGCGAGTATCACTACATGGATGGGAGCATCTACGAGGGGGAGTGGTACAAGGGGAAGCGGCAGGGGTTTGGGGTGTACAGCAACGACGAGGAGAGCGTTTACGAGGGCGAATGGGACCGCGACTTCATCCACGGAGAAGGAATTTGGAGGTGGAAGGACGGGAGCACGTTCATGGGGGACAACATTGACGGAAGTCGCACCGGCAAGGGCGTGTACATTACGCTGCACGGGGACGTGTACATCGGCGACTTTAAGAACAACGCGATCAACGGCAAGGGTACCTTCACCTACAACGACGGCACAATGTACGAGGGTACCTTCAGGAAGAATTTGAGGGAAGGGGAAGGGGTGTTCAGCTTCCCTAACGGAATAAAGCAGATTGGACCGTGGAGGAACGACAGGAGGGATGGCGAGTTCATGGTGCGGAGGCCAGTTTACAGCGACGATCCGTTCGACAAGACGGTTTGGGACGACGAGATCCAAAGGGGAATTTGGGAGGAGGGCGTGTTTTACGAGTGGTGCGCTCCGCCGATCAACCCCAAGGCGACGGCGCAATTCATTGCCATGTTCGAGAACGACGACGACGAGTTCGACGGCGTGTACGCAATGCTAATTGCGAGGAGGCTGCCGCTGGTGCCCTTGGGGGTGCAGGAAAACCACGCAAAGGTGCAGGCGATCATAGAGCGGATAGCGGCGGAGGGGGGGCACCTGGTCGCGATCGACACGTACGCGGAGACGAAGCAGAAGATCAAGGCGATCGAGAAGAAGCTCATCGAGGCGAAGCAGGAGTTCAGGCACTGGAGGAGCCAGGAGGAACACGTCGACGTCTCGGTGGCTAAAATGAGTCGAAAGACGGACGAGCTGAAGCGAAAGATCGAAGCTTTGAAAGTTCAGGAGAATGGCTTCGAGATGGCGATTGAGTCGTTCTGGTTGGAAGACACGACTCTGGCGAGGGAAAAGTTCATTGAGGCGTGCGAGGCGTTGAAGCCTCTGCAGAGAACTGACTGGTTCCAACTCAGGCACTACCATGAGGTGAGCGAGCGGAGCCAGCGAGCGAAGCGAGCAGCAAGCGAAGCGAAGCGAGCAGCAAGCGAAGCGAAGCGAGCAGCAAGCGAAGCGAGCAGCAAGCGAAGCGAAGCGAAGCGAGCAGCAAGCGAAGCGAAGCGAAGCGAAGCGAA
>Ga0302116_1000473_pt1 | contig 24286 bp, 28 predicted proteins | sample AG5_SCM_MG_FD_203124 | JGI IMG/M metagenome (GOLD analysis project Ga0302116, IMG submission 203124) | Marine microbial communities from Western Arctic Ocean, Canada - AG5_SCM | ecosystem: Environmental > Aquatic > Marine > Oceanic | place: Canada: Western Arctic Ocean | collected 2017-10-01 | reverse complement strand
AGTTTTTGGGAGAGTTTTGTTTCACTCACTCACTCATTCACTCACTCACTCGCTCACTCACCTCAACTCGGATGATTCGGCATCCAGCTGCCTCTTCATCCTGTCAGCGAGCTCGTCCCTGGCCTTCCTTTCCATCTCGTTCGCGGCGTTCACACGCTCGTCCAACTTCTTGTTCCGCTCCCTCATGACTTCGAGGTCAAGGGTGAGAGTTATCCCGCGCTGAATCGCATCCTCCACCGCCGACTCGCACTCGTTTTGCCTCTCATTCCACGACAACCTGTCGTCCTCGAAGTCTGACCTGGTCGCATCGCTTTTTTGCGCTGTTACGGACGCGCGCCTTTCGGCCTTTTGAATCTGCTCGTAGGAGTTGGTTCGCTCCTGGGTGATGATCTCCCTCGACCTTTTCTCAACTTGGCGGAGCTTCTGGTTAAGCGAATCGATGTCGATCTTGTTCTTCTCGATAACTATCTGCTGATGCGTCACGAGCTTGTTTTTCTCAACTAACTGAGCATTGAGGCTGTCGTCTTTCCTTTCGAAGTCAGTTTTGGCATTTTTCAAGTTTGTGATTTGGTTTCGCAGGGAGACGATGGATTTTGACGACTTGTGATTTTGTTTGGATTTGTCCATGCGAAGCTGGGGTGAGGGGGTGGGGTAAGAAATGTGCGTTGTGTTTGTGGAAAAAATAATTGTGTCTTGGCCTACTCACCTCCTCGAGCTGTACATAAGTTGATTCCAGATCCTGAACGAGTTTTCCGCGCTCCGTGACGAGAGCCTTGTACTTGTTCGCGAGGTCTGTTTTCGAGATATTGGCGAGTGGGGTACGGGGGATGATTTTTATTTTTGTTTTTGCTTCTGTTTCTGTTTTGGTGGAGGCAGTTGTGACAGGAGGAGTTTTGGCCGGGGAGGAGACCGAAGGAGTGACTCGGTTTGGATGGACCGGGGGAGGGGAATTGGCAATAGAATTGGAATTGGAATTAGAAGTGGAAGAATTTCTTGGACGCTTTTGGAGTGGGCCAGAACTGTTGTCGTTTTCATGGTGCATCGAATTCTCATTCTCTTTTTCATTTGACTCAAAATTGTAAGTGACGTTATTACGGGAACCAACGGACTGATCGTCGTCATTGTAGATCTCTTCAATCCCGTTGACAGATGTGTTCAATGAAGAAACAGATTTATCCTCGTCATCATTTGAAGATTCATTTGTTACTGAGATGTTTCGTGCTGCCAAACGACCAATCAAAGAGTATATTTTTTCCGTTCGATACTCATTCGGAGACGATTGCGTGCTCAACGACATTGTGCGCAATCGAGAAAAACACCCAAAATATATAAATGCAAACTGGCAAAAAATAATTTATTTTTTGTTTCTTATTTTTCCAAACAAAACATTGTCCCCCCATCCAGTTTCCTATCTGATGGGCGCCAAGTCGATTATCAAAAATGCAATTGGCTCCATTTTGCTGGTCTGGATATTCGCATCGTTCTTGCTGTTCAACCTCAACCAGTTGGAAGAGAGCAAATATCATGCATCTGCCCTGAACCCTTTTCATGCTACAGAAAACCCCAATCCCTCCAAACTTCACCCCTTAACCGTTAAGGAGAAAATTGCGACGGAAAATCTAAAAAATGAGCACACAGACTTCCAAAGGTTTCTGGAGGACCACCCTGAGCTCGAATTGGAGCAATCAAGAGCTGCTTACCAAATTGAGCAGAATGAACAAAAGCGTGTAAATGCACCACATCACGTTCAAATTCAAAATTTGGAGACGAAGCCGCTGCGAAACACCACAAGTACCTTGAACGGCGCACCCAACACAATTTTGGAGAACCAAGTGACCATAAAAGACCTTCGAAAGTCGGCACTGTCTGCAGCAGCAGCTGCAGCAGCAGCAGCAGCAGCAATGAGCCCAGAAGCAGCAGCAGCAGCAGCAGTATTAGCAGCAGAGTTTGAAGATCAAGGCGACGAAACATCCAGGTTCCACTTGGCACTGGCAAAACTGCGCGACCATGAAATTCAGGCTGAGGCTGAGATCAACGAAAAGAAGGTGGTCCTTCACAAGCAGTGCGCAGAATCAGGACGACGCGTTTACAAGGTTGGACGGCGTCACGACTTCCAGGGTTCAATTAGTGACGCGTTGGACACTTTGGATCTGTGCAAGAGGGAAAAGGGAGACAAAAGACCATTCGACTTTTATTGGGACAAGCAATTCATGGATGACGAGGTTGAGAGATATTTGGACAAGGAGATTGCCGACAACGGTATGGTCAGCAGCATTCCGGGTTTCAGGGAAACCATCGGCATTAAACCGTCGCTCGCGAGGCTGCACAGGGAGTGCATCAAGCATCACAAGAATCGGAAAGAACTGTGCAGCTTCACAAAGAGAGCCTTCAACTTCCACAGGCACTACAAGACACTCAATGTTGAAGCTGGCATCCAGGAGTTCACTAAATTTGCTCAGCAAGTGAGCGAGCGAAGCGAGCGAGCCTTGACAGAAGAGTGTGTGAAGCGACGACGACTAACCCACTCTTGCTCTCGTGCTTCGTTAAAAATGCGCCTTACTTCGCTCGGCGCAGCTCGGAGAGTCTGAGGAAAGCCAGAAAATTTGGCCGCAACTGTGGGTTTTCAAGCCACAGCTTAGTTTTTTGGGGGACGGGGTGCACCTGCTGAAAGTCAACGAGGACGACGTGAAGGACCGCGACGGACTAGCCAAGTGGGCCCACAAGTCTTTTCCGGACGGAAAGTGGACTGTGCAGGAGTACATTCGCAACCCTCTCACGTACAAAAAACGAAAATTCGACCTACGCGTTTGGGCGGTGGTTACAAGGTGAGCTAACATTATTATTCCACTCAAATATTTCATTTGACTCACTCGCTCAACGCAGCATCAACCCGCTGAGAATTTACATGCTGGATCACGCCATGCCCAAGGTCAGCACTTTGGACTTTAGCTCAGACGTTAGCCAGATGCACCAGCAATGCATGCACATCAAGATGCCGTTGGGGCCCAACTGCGAGACGAGAAACTTGGTTAAGCCGTACCCCAGAAATACGATCGGGGCTCAGTGGACCAATGAGCTCAACTGGATGGACGAAAATGCGCTAGGAATGAGTTGGGAGGATGACGTCTGGCCTCAGATCGAAGACCAGACGAACATTGCGATTTTGAGCGCGTTGCCCAAGTGCAAGGAGCTGGAGAGCGGAATTTTCAAGAACGACGAGAGGGCGGCTAAAAGGTACAACAGATTTGTGTTCTTGAGTCCCGACTTCGGAACGGACAAGAGTGGCAAGGTCTTCATGGAGGAGATGAACACCAACGGTTTCATGATCGGAGATACGTACGACGAGTTCTACAGGGAGCAGGAGAGCACCATTAGCGTGTTGCGGATGCTTGGCGCGGACGGTTATCCGGACAAGTGGAAGTATGATGCACGGGTGAACGGGGTTGTGGACGCGTTTTGCAAGCAAAGTAGGGAGGATTGCGAGGTCGAATTTGGGAGAAGGGATTTACGGAGTTTGATCGACGAGGAGCTGCACAGCGGAAAGTGGGACAGAATTTTCCCTCCCAAGGAAGGGCACTTGGGGGTGGTGGAGGAGCTAGAGAGTTTCTGGGGAAAATACAGCGGTATGATGTACGACGGGGGGGATGTCGATAGGACGAAACCCGGAAAGTTAGATTTGCTTACGTGGGAGTTTGTGTTTTGGAGGCAAGAAATCTTGGCAAAAGTGCGAAAGTTGAGGGAAAAGAGGGAAAAGGGCGAGGAGGGGGGGGAGGGGGAGGGGGAGGAGGCGCTGAAAGAGGAGAATATATTATGGTACAATGTGAGCAAGACAAGCAAGTACTTGGAAAACGACAATGAAAAGGATAGGTTGATGAGGAGTGAAACGAAAAAGTTGCGGCCGTGGCTGTTTGATTGAGAATGTTTATATAAAACAAAATATAAATTGTAAAAGAAGGTTTACACACACACATATATACTTTGGCATGACATGAAGGGGGTGGTTGGGAGTGGGTTGCGGAATTCTAAATATCAGCAAAAGACGACAACAATGGCTCATCCAAAGAGTCCGAAGTCGTCAATTCGTAGCGAAACGCCAAAAGGTGGGGAATGACCTTAATGGCATAACCACTACCGGGAATGGGGATGGTCGTGTAATGATCGAAGAGGTTCCGTTTGTGATGAGCGACGACGAGTTCATTGGCGAAAACCTTTTTCTCTCCTGTGAGTAAATTGTGCTCTATTTTGAAGGATTCATCTTCGGAAGGGGTGAAGTGCGCAACTTTCTCGAACATCTCCTGCGTAAAAGAACGTCTGCGTGTCTTTCATAGTGAATGAGAAAACAGAGAAAAGAATGTGTCAGAATTAGAATTAGCATATCGCAGCTCAAAAAGTAAGATTAACTTGTATAACTTTCGTCAAGCCAATTTACGTACCATGATTGTTGATAGTATGAAATAATATAATTATCTGATTGGCAAAGGTGAAGGAAGAGAGTTTTAAAATTTTCTTGATTTTTTAATTTTATCAATTTGGAAAACCATTTGCAGAAACGTTTTGTACGGTAGACACGCGTGTAAATTCTCCTTATCATGGTTAAGCTCATCATTCTCACGCTCATCTCCTCCTCATTCGTCGTATCTCACGCCCTCCAACTGGGAGGAGGGAGTGTCAGAAGTTCATTCTTCGGTTCCAATGTGATTCAACCCACCCCAACCCAACAATCCCCCACCCCTAAACCCCGCTCCTTTATGGAAATGAAGAAGGGCAAGCCCAATGTTCCACCCAACATGCGAGGTCAATATAAGCAGCAGCAGCAGATGAATGAGATGAAGGAGGCTATGGCAGCTAGCCGAAACGTTGGCGAGGATGGTTTTCCTGTCTTCAATCTCTTTGTTCAGACTGACTCAGCTCAAGTTTGGTACCCTTGTGGAAGTTTCAAGGGCGACGAGAGGTCGAAGGCTCTGTGCGATTCCTACACCTCCAACCCTTTTCTGGGCGGCCTTGCAAAGAAGCAGCTTGATTCGGGGGTGGCGAACTCAATTTTTGACTCTCTTAAACAACTGGTGGAGGGCGCCTGCCGCCAATACCCCCAGCTCCGAAAGCAGCGCGAGAATCTCACTTGGGGCTACAAGCTAGTTGCCGTCGACCTCACCGCCGAGCAGAAGGAGATGATAATTGTGACTCCTGTGCAGCGAGAGACCGGCTTTTTGGGTAACATTAAGACACTTTTTGGTTAAAAGCCAATCAATTTAGCAGAGTAGATTACATGCTTTTACAATAGGTTCAACACATTTTTTAACAACCACATCCACTCTCATTTTATTGGAATACGACCGGCGGCAAGGCTGTGGGGTGCATCGTGTTGAAGTCGTCAACCAAAAAGTCAAGCGGCCAATCAACTAAGTAGCCCTTGACGCTCTTCAACAAGGTCACGCTCTTGTCCGCTCTATTTATTGTGGTAGTTCCGACCATGCTGATACCCTTGTTGGCCAGTTTCAAGTTTTCCAGCACGTCTTCGTCCAGCAGCGCAACTTTCTTTTGCCCTTGCGTGATCGTTCTTTTGCTGGTTTGCTTGCCAGAGTGAAGAAGAGATGAAATATTTAAGATTGCGCCTGTGTTGGTGCTCTCCTGCCGCCCTAAACTGGACAACTCAGTATTAACCACCTTCTCCTCCGAGCTATCCCCAGGGGTGGGACTACCTCCCCTCCCCTCACTTCCGACGGGACTGACCACCAAAACATTTTCATTCAAATTCTTTTCCAGTAGCAACGGCTCCATTTGGGCTGCGCTCATTCTCCTGTACTTGTTTTGATTCCCAACCCTGATAGTACCACTACTCTGGCCGTCACCCTTCAAGTCGTCGGCCGTCCGCACCCTGTTACTCGGCACCAGATCCTTGAAAACCATTTCGAACTTGCTTGTGTTGCCGTGCGCAACATTCTTGATGTAGTTCCAAGTATCGTCATGCACCGGATCCCGGATCTTCATCATGTCCTCCTCCTTGTTCACGTTCAACCCGAGCATTTCGCTCCAAATCTTGTACCTCAAGCTCCTCCCGAAGCTGCGCCGAGAGAAGCGAGGCGCATTTTTAATGATGAACGAGCGAAACGAGCGAGCCAAACGAATTAAGTAGGTTAGCCTAGTAGGGGATATAGCCGTCTGAAGCCATTTCGCGCACTTCATCGCGAGCATTCTCGTCTTCTAAAAGGCTCGCTCGCTTCGCTTCGCTCGCTCACCTTCCGCTCCGGAACGCGTGCCCGTTCATTTCCCCGGGCACCAGCTGCGTATCCTCGTTAACGACACAAATCTCGCTGTCCTTCGTTCCCGTCATGCTCCTGTCGTTTATATTCGCGCTTCCAATAATGGTGATTTTGTCGTCCACAATCATCAGCTTGCTGTGAATGTAGATTTGCTCCGTTTGCCATCCAGTTTCCAGCTTTGCGTAGGTTCGCATTCCGATGAAGTACAGGAACTCGCTCGGATCGACCCCGCTCTTCTTCAGTTTTTCGATCAAGCTGTTGCCTCCCCTACAGATGGTGTAGTACTGCCAGTACATGACTCCAGCAATGCTGCTCATCGCCCCCCCCTTCACTGCTCCCTCCATAGCTGGCAGCAGAGGCAACATGACGTATACCCTGAACTTTTGCTTAGCCAAGTGCGCTTTGAAAATTCTCAAGTACAAGCAGTGAGCCAGCGTGTTTGTAATTCTCGTTTTCTTCCCGGAGGCATCCAAGCAGCCAGAAATGAAGAATTGGTTCTGTAGGGTAAAAAGAATTTTTTGGAGTTAGTGCTTTGAGGAGGTTGTATTGTGTTGTTTTGTGTTGTGTTGTGTTGTGTTACGTTGCCACTCTCTCATTCACTCACTCACCTCGATGTAAATACAGTGCTGCGCATTGTTAATGAAGTGCTTGTAAGCGTCTTGAATGCCGTGCTCTGTCTCGACTAATCCACAACTCCAGCTGCCCAACGACCTTACCACGTGACAGCGCAGCGGGAAGATAGGCCCCGTGCAGCTCGTCTTGCTCTTGTACTCCTCTGAGAGCATTTTCACCACCTCATTGGCGCTCATCTGGTGGTGATCCTCATCACCACCACCTTTGTTGGCAGCCACAATTTGATTTTCAGCGGCATGTTGCTTTTCGTCCCCGTTTTCCTTTCCGCCTTCCTTTTTCGCGGAAATCGTGGTCATCGAGGCCAAATTCTGAGCAATGTTCGGAATCATTGCGCGCATGTTGGCCTTACTCCTAACTCTCGTTGGTTGTCTCATTTTTGGCACTCCCCCCATGAAATGTTCGCTCTCCCTGTCGCTCGGTTGCTCGTCGGCAGCCTCAATATCAACAACAGCAAAGGCTCCTGCCTTCATTGCGTTGGCACTGTTCTTCAGCAGCTGGTCTATGTTCGCCGATGATTTGTGGCGGGTAGATGACTTTCTCCCCCCTCCCTGCCCCCCCCCCCCCCCCTCCCTGCCCCACGCTCCCTGCAAATTTACTTGCAAAATCGGCATAATCTTCAGCGTCGTCCTCCTCCTCGTCTTCTTCCTCCTCATTCACTCGTCGCTTCAACCCCTGCAAATCAACGAACGATCCAATCCCGTTGATTTCCCGCTCCTTAGCTACGCTCGAGCGGCGCTCATTCTTGTTCATGGACTTCCAGCGCGCGTCCTCAATTCCGTGGATCGGAGACTTCAAGCTGGCCGCGGCCTTGGCCATGGCTTTCTTGAGATCTTTGTGGGGAGCGTTGTCCTCCTCTTCGATGCTGCTGCCCCCGACAGAACCCGTCGCCGAAGACCTGCTCCCAACCGGACCTCCTTTCCCTCCGAAAAAAGTTTGCCTCCAACCCATCGACTGTTTCTTGTTAACAGGAGCAGGATTATTGCCATAGGCCTGATCCGTACTAGCGAATCCTGCGCCGAGCGAAGCGAGGCGCATTTTAATGGAGCAGGGGGGAGGCGAGCGAGCAAAAAAATGGAGAATAATGTTAGTTTAGTAGTGGCTCGTATATAATTCTCGTCTTCATCAAGGCTCGTTCGCTTCGCTCGCTCACCTACCCCCCCTCCCTCGGACGCAACGGCAGAGCCGTTGTTTCGCCTTCCAGACGCCCACAAGTTCGTGCGGCCACTGCTCTGGTCCTGTCTAGCGCTGGCCACCCCCCCCCCAAGATCTGGCGGAGGATTGACAGCTCCAGGTTTCTCTCTCTGCGACGCATGTCTCTGCGACTCAAGCAGTCTCGCCTCGGCTCTATCCTGCTTCTGCCTCTCGGCCTTTTCCTTGGACCAATATTCGGTAGCGTTGTCCAGCGTGGAGGCATCACCGGCCTGCGCGAGCGAAAAGGATATCGGTTAAAAAAGTTTGTGCATGCTCACTCACTCACTCACTCACTCACTCACTCACTCACTCACTCACTCACTCACTCACTCACTCACTCACTCACTCACTCACTCACTCACTCACTCACTCACTCACTTACCTGCTTCGCGTCAACAAACGACTTCTTGTGCGCTTCGGAACTGCTTATATTCGTGTCGGCGAAAGCACTCATAGTCATGTCTCGCACGTGCATGTGGTGGCCCTCCCTTCCACTCCTCTTACTCATATGGGGGGAGTGTATTGGCGAGCCTACACCTTCTTCCTTCGATAATTGGGGATGATCCATCATTAGCATTTCCATGGCACCGTTTCCGGAGGGCAACAGTGGATTGTGAGATTTTTGGGAGTGGGATACGTAGCGGGTGTAGTTCCACCGTTGAATGAAGTGCCACGACACGTCCAAGGCAGTCTGGCCGAAGATGCGCATATGTATGTCCCTTCTGGGCATCCGCGGGACCTTGGACCGATTCGTTCCGGTCACCGGGTTGTCATCAAAGGGTTTGTTGACCTCCACGTAGTCCTTGATTCTAGGATTTTGGTAGTCTTTCCCGAGCCAAAGCTGGTCCTCGCGCTCAACATCATCCGTGAGGCGATACTCGGGCGTGTCCCACCTACCAAAGCACAGGTCAACACCTCCCACAAAAGCTACGTCTTGATCAATTATAACCAACTTCTCGTGGTGGCTCCACATGAAGGGAAAGGTGAAATCGCCGTGCCTCATGTACTGAATGTTCTTGTGGTGGTCCAAGCTCAAAAACACCTCCCCCGTGTGTGGGCTGTTCATCGGCATCACTTTGGGCTCCTTGTATTGCAAAATACTGATCTTGACCCCCTTCTGGGCCACTTTCTCCAGCACTAAGTCCAACCTACTCTCCGGAAACTTGTGCCCGGGCCGCTTCAAGTACACCTCGGGACTTATCCACCACCCGGCGATAAACACTTGGTCCTCCGCTTTTAACAGCGACTCGTAGATCTCCTCCCACAGATCCTGCGGGGTCGTGAACCACTGAGCCAAAGCAGAGTGACTGCCGAAGGAATTCATTGAACCGGAATAGTTAGTGGAGTAGGCAAAGCGGTCTCGCTGCGAGTATTAATAATAGTATAATTTAGTTTTGGTTAGAAATAGAATCGTGTTGAGTTGTGTTGTTTGAGTTGTGTTGAGTTACGTTGTTTCTCACCTCAACCCAGGGGCACCGGGTTCGAGCCGCGTTCAACGCGGCGATCCACTGCTTCTGCAACACGTGGTTGTCGAACTTGAACTCGGCCATCCAGTTGCTATCGATGATGACGGCCCCGTTCCTTGTCCCGGTAACTACTAGCTGATCGCTAACCACCGTGCTCGGCTGAAACAAAATAACATCGTGGAGCTTCTCACAAAGGCGGCTGTCGTAGAACGACACCGACCCGTTCTTTACAACGGCCCACATTTTCCGCCGTTTTCTGGTGGTGATCTTCTTCTTGAAGCAGAAGCAGACGCAGCAGCAACAGTCGAAGCCAGCGGCCTGCCCGCAGAGAGAACGCTCAGTATCCGTTTTCAGCAACTTATCTCGGCTGTCCGCACTGCACCTGACCTTCACCCATCCCTCCTTGTAGCTAGGACCCATATCCTCATTGAAACTCTGCGGACTCACTTCTAAAATGTCCAATAAATCTGGGGCGTTCAAGAGGATGTCGGAAGAGAAGCACAGATTGAAGTACAGCTCGATGAGCTCGCGCTGGTACTGGAGGGCCTCCTCGTTCGTGCTATACATCTTCCTCGACAGGAACTTTCGGAGCGGAACTATTGAGTGCACGGCTGTGAAACAGAGCGAGAACCGAGCGCAGGGCGGGAGCGAGGACAGGGGGGGGGAGGGGTTAGTTTTTTTTGGCAATAAAAAAGTGGCCCTGGATCAAAGGTGGTGGTTCTTCTTTTCTCACCTTCGCCATTCTGTGTCAATTCTCGGAAACCACGTTCACTGTTTGGAACCCCATCCAAAACGTTCTCTAAATGGTCATGACGCACGGATTCATTCTGATCTCGAACGGAATGAGTGACGACCCGGATACCGTGCGCGTCTCGGCGAGTCGTGTTCTGAATGATGTCAACATCGGGGGTTTTGCTGCTGGTGATCTTGTTCCGTGAACCGGTTTTTTTAATTTCTGTTTTCCTCTTCTTTCGCCCCCCCTTGGTTTTTTCAAAGGCCATCAAGCTCAAAAAGAGGGCACGAAGCTGAGCTCGACGAATCGTTACAAACCATTCCCATCCGCCGCAAGTGAGTAAGCAAGTATGCAGGATTACGTCTTTTGGCCGTTCCTTAACAATCACAGTGCGCGTAACAGTGAGGGTTGGACGTTTGTTGGGCTTGAATATCATGAAATCAATGCTATTGAGGATTTGAGAAGTTAGTGAAGGAGTTCGATAAGACATATTTTAGAAGAAGAGTTTTGTGTGTTAAAAACTCCAGTAATGACAAGGGAACGTGATAAATCGTTGCTCAATGACAAAACTCCAAGTGAGAGAATGAGCAGTTCGTCGAGCTGCTTCAAAACTTACCTGGCTTTCTCCACAAGCTCTTATACGTGAATGAAAGTTGGGCCTGGTCAGACATTCATGTTGTTTAGAATGTTTGTTTAGAAATCCGGCAAGGTAAGATAAAACATTCAAGTATCATTTCTTTTTGTTTTCTAAAGTCCTTCGATTTTTTTCGACCTATCCTATTAATTTGACAAGAAATAGGAAAAAACGAAGCTCTTTAAACACCTTATTGTTACATTGGTTACACAAATTCCTCTGGGGGATCCCACTGAGTTTCTTCCGTTTCGACGTTGATATAATATACACCCTGCGTCTCATCATTGTATTTTGTCCACTCGCCACGAGTATCAATTTCACCATGAGCTTCGTTGCCCTCAACATTTGTCAGTACTTCTGATGGTGCTACCTTGTAAGCGCTCCTGGGGCTTAAGCTCCACTTCAAATCACCAGTATTTTTGTTGGCGTAGAAGATTTCAGCCGTGTCGTTCTCTATCATTTCTTTCCACTCGAAGCCAATATCTTTGCCAGTGGCGGCACTTGTTTTGAGTAGTTCTTCCGGCATCTGGCCATCGAACCAATCGCTGTTGGTCTCTGCGGTTTTGTCGTGGAACTCCTCAGGCTGGACCCACCGATAAAGATTGCTGCTGTTGTTGAACCAGTATGTGACTCCCTTTTTCTTGTCATCCATCTGAACCCACCCTCCGCAGCTGACGAGTTCCCCCTCCCCACCCCCTTGCTGCTCGTTCAGACCGAATTCCTCGTTCAGCTTCATTCCCAACGGCTTCTTCCACCTCGTTTCCTGACTCCATGTGTTGAAGTACAAGTTCTGGCCGGTCGTGGTGTCGTAATCTTCGATCCAGTAGTCTCGGTCCTCGCTGTAGATGGCGTTTCTGATGTGGTGTCCACGGAACATTTTCTGAATGTACTCTGAACCGTGCTTTTGGGCTCGCACCGTCTCCCTTAACCTCTGAGTTCGCTCCACCTTGGTCCTCTCCACTGTTCCGCTCGTGAGCGGCACAAGTTCTCTCTTGACGTGCCTGATGTGCCTGTGCTTCTCTCGCTCCTTGATCTCCATTTCGGCCAGCTGGTCCTGCAGCTCCTCCACACGGTCGCTGCTCGCGGTCAATTTTTCCTTCAACCTGACTTTGAGCCACTCCGTTACGAATCTCTGCGGCGCTCCAGTGATCCTGTCGCTGTCCCAGTACTTGGCCTTGCTCCGCAAGATCAGCATGATTTCCTTCTCGAGTTCTTTCGTGTCCTTCTCCACCGGAGCAAGCACGTCCTTCAAAATGACAATCTTGTCCAAAACACTCTGCAAATTCTCCTCGTTGTTCTTGAGCTTTACAAACAACGGCCTCGCCTTGTGCTCGAGCTTCTTCAACGCGCCCCTCACGGCGAACGTAGTCCTTCCTCTGTGACCTCGGAAGACCCTCTGGACGATCAGGACCGCCCTCATTCTTCTCAACGTCTCCTCCATCGCCTTGGCCTTTTCCTTAGCCTTGAGCCTGCCCATCCTGGCCCTCCAGCTCGACTGGACCTTGCAAGCAGCAGTTTGCTCAAGCTTGCGCAAACCCGCGAGACTCGCAGCAACCTTTCCAATGTACTTGCCTCGGAACGCTCTCCACGCGGACTGTATTTTCGTGGCTGCATCAACGGCCTTCTGAAAGTCTCGATGCTCGCTCCGGAGCCTCGCCTTGTCCCTGCCCTTCTTACCCCTCCAGCATGATTGGAGCTTCCGCGCGCACCGCCACTTGAGCTCCGCGAGCTCTTTCGCGGCTCTGGCAATTTTGGCAAGTGTCCTCCCGAACATTCCGCGTGCGACACGCTGGATGATTCTCGACATTTTGATGTGAAGAATTTCCAGAGCCCGGAGGCGGTCCCGCTCCTTCTTCATTTGCTCCGTGATGATGCGAGCGTTGCAGCCGCGGCGCAAGCGCTGGATTTCGGTGGCGTTCTGCTCCAAGCGGGCCTGCTTCTGAGCCTCAATCAGCGCTATTCGGGCGTAGTGGTTCCTAATCTTTCGCATCAGCAGGCGGCCAACGTGGCCCTGGTAAACGCGCTGAATCACCGTTGCGTTTTGCTCGCGATGGGTGAAATCGGACTTGACAGATCCCATGCGCTTCACGACGCGGCGGTCGAGCATGCCGATCCAAGCCGCTCGGATCGTGGTTGCAGCCCACTCCTGGAGTCGGCCTCGGAGCACGCCCCTCCACTTCTGGAGTTGGAGGAAGCCTCTGATATTTGCTTGCGCCAGAGGGAGCTTGTACTTAATAATGTGCGCTTGCCGGATTTCTGGAATTGAGTGGGTTAGCTTTGCTTGTAAGTTTCATTTCATTTCGCGCGCTTCAGCTTGCTCACCTCGAACGCCACCTCTCGCCAAAGTACCACGAATCAGCCTTTGAATCTCAATAGCCGCCTTCGCCATCAGTTGCAGTTCCTTGGCCTTGGACCTCAGTTCGTCAGCGTTAGGCTTAGGCTGGTAGCCAAAGTAGGTGTGCGCAGGATCCGAAAACTGCAAATCCGTGATTAGGTGCATCAAGAAACGACGAGTGACGTTCTTGCAGTTCGTCACGTTCAAGTAACCGATCCCGGTGCAGCCGTGGGCAATGTCCGCAATTCCTCTCTCGGAAATTGATTGGCAGCCCGCCAGGTTGAGGTTTCGAAGGCCAACGCAGCCGCTGGAAAGGATGTTTAGGGCCTTGTCGTCTACGGAAACGCAATTGGAGAGATTTAAAGTTTCTAAATTGTTGCACTCCTGGGACAGAATTTGAAGACCCTTGGAGGTGATGTTTTTGCACTCGGATATATCAAGCTTCTCCAGCTCCTTGCAGTGCTTGGCCAAACGAATCAGGTCCTTGTTCTCAATTAGCTGACAACTAGCAATGGAAAGATTCTTAAGTTTTGTGCAGTGGGTGGCGAGTTCTTTGACCGCCGTGCCGGTGAGGGCGGCACAACCCGTGAGTTGAAGTTCTCTCAGGACCGGGCAACCGTGCGCAATCGCCTTGATGCCGGCGTCGGCGACGTGTTTGCACCCAAACATGTTGAGAATTTCTAATTTGTGACAGTATTTGCCCACTTCAATTAATGCCTTGTCTCCGTACTGGTTGGGGGGGTGAAGGAAGGCGCGGGGTTAGTTTTAGAAGCGTTTTATAAATTATGCGCATCCGTGGCTCACCTCGCCAATCCTCTCACAGTCGCTAACATCCAAAATTCGCAAATTATGGCAACAGCGAGCCATCTCGGCAACGCCAGAATCGGTGATATTGTTGCAACCAGTAAGAATAAATATTTCCATATTCCACATGCCTGCTGCTATCACGCGCAACGCCCCGTCGTCAAGGTTGCTACACCGGCTGAAATCAAGAATTTCTATTCCCGTGCATTTCATTGCCAAGCTCCGCAGTCCTATCGACGTCACCCCTTCGCACTTTGATAACCGCAGCTCCTTCAGTTTAGTACAGTGGCGCGCTATTGCCCACAGCCCTACGTCTGTCACTAAGTTGCAGCCCGTGAGATTGAGGGAAGTCATGTCAGGCTTCATCACGCACATTTCCTGCACCATAACATTCGTGACTTCCTGTCCAGTGTCCAAAGAGTGCTGGTGAAGGTCGAGGGTGTCCTTGATTGCCCAAGATTTATCGTCCGTGAAATTGAGGAGGAAAGAACGGAGCGACTTTTTAGCACCTGGAGAATTTCGTTGGAACACATTTCCATGCGGTTGTTTCTGCGCCGAGCGAAGCGAGGCGTATTTTTAATGGAGCAGGGGGGAGGCGAGCGAGTCAAAAGAATTGAGTGGGTTAGTTCAGCAGTGGATGTAGCCGTCAGTAGCCACGAGCCATCATTATTTTGTATCTACAGCTTCGCTCGTGTCGCTCACCTTCGATTTTTTTTTTTTTTTTGGCGTACTATTGTTTGCATTATTGTTTTCGTTGTTGTTGTTATTGTTGATGTTGTTGCTGTGATTACTGGCATCTTGACCCATAATTCCCCGAAGCACATCGGCTGATAGACTGCCGCCAGGCGAAAAGCTGTCATTATGCGAAAAGCTATTTTTATTCGTGGAGGAAGGGAGGCCGGAAGAATCGAAGAGGGGAGGACCGGTGAAAGACAGATTGTGCGGGGACAAGCCCACGGGACGAGTTGATCGCAAACCAATATCTATTGCAAGGGAGGAAGAAGGAGGGAGGATTTTATTTTTCTTGTGCTTCTTCTTAGTTTTGGTGAGGGCGGATGAGTTGGAGAGTGAGGAGGTCAGTGATTGCATCTCTGTAAAACTTGTGGTGTTTAACTGCAAACTACGTTCTCGTTGTGTTTGGGAGTTAGGGGAGTTGGACTTGGAACCAGGGGGAGACGTGGCAGGTGAGGATGTGGTTTGCGGATTCGCGAACGAAGTCTCAAACCCACTGTCATCAAGGGAGTGCAGTTCTATTCCCTCATCATAATCAAGTTTCTTCCGCTTAGCGTTCGAGGGGGCGGTTGTTGGTTTGCTCATGACAGCGAAGAGGAGGTGTGTGTGTGGGAATGGGATGTGAATTGATGATGAAAAATGATGAAGAAGAAAGCACGTGGAAAGGGAAGTTGGATTTTTTGATCACCACTTTCAAGCAACGAGTGGGTTGTTTTATATCTTCTGAGGCTAATGCATCATAGTTGGCCAAGGAACGACTTGGTTGTGAGTATTTTATTTGGCTGCCATAAGAAAGCAATAAAGTATGTAGCATAATAAAAGAAATTTTTCCTGCTGGGTCGTTCACTCGGGTCACAACATCTCAACAAGACAAAATATTTCCTTAAAAAAAAAATAACTACGAAAGGATGGACTCAAGCGAAGATTCTGACGGGTCGTACTCTGAGGAGTCATATAACGATTCTGACTTTGAAGAAGATGAATCGCCAAAACCATCACCAAAGATAAAACCACAACCATCTCCAAAATCGAGTTGGATTCCCCCCTCACGACTTTCAGTCAAGGAAGAGACGAAGGTAATGGGCTTCGAGGCTTTAGGAGATGTAGTGGCGAGTCTGGACGACTACGACGTCAACAACGCTCAGAGATCAAGCCCAACAAAATCTCCAACAAAATCGTTTCCGGCCCCGGCCCCAGTTGCCAACACAGCTTCGAGCGCAATAAAAGGAATGGGTGACCTCGACGATCTTCTCGCTCATTTAGACCAGTATGACCTAAAAGATACAAAGGCACCACAAGAGGTGATTGAGGCTCATAATGCAACTGAGAATGCGAGCGCGTTACTAAGTTGGGCAAAGAAAACAGGCCCAACAGCAACAGCGGAATCAAAGAAGACCACTGCACCGGTAATGGCCGGCACTGCAATGCAGGCGATGAAGGAGGGAGGTGGTAAAAAATTATCGTCTGCCAACACCAACACCAATCCCAATCCCAATCTTAATCTCACACACACTCCTGCTCCCACTTCTTCTCTCACACATAACAACAGCTACTCTGACGACAATGCCAACGAAAACAGCTACGAGAGCTACAATAACGAGAGCTTCAGCACCGAAACACCTGTTAGAGACGCGATTGTGATTACAACCACAGCAACAGAAATATCGAAACCAGAATCAACATCAACATCAACAGCAGCAGCAGCAGCAGCAAAAAATAAAAATGGTCCAACCGAAGAAGATATTTTGCTCTCAATTCTTATGAAGGATGTCAACAAGGCGAAACAAGCAAAAGGGGACACCGTCGATGACGACTCTTCCACTTCCTCAACAAATTTTGTGGTTGGGAATGTCACGGCCCTCCAAGCTCCAGTAAAGCAAAAATTCTCTGTTTCCGAGAGAGAACACATAACGAAACAGATCAGAATTTCACAAGAGTCTTGGGATGAGAGCGATGACGGCGGCAGCATGCACTTCGTTCCAAGCTCAACACCCATTCCCATGGAATTTGACGATACTTTCCCGAATTCTGTTCCAGTTGTTTATAAACAACAAAAACACCAACAACACCAACAACCACAAAAACAGAAACAAAAGCAGCGAAAACCCAACGTTCCTGCTCCCCCTCCTCCCCCCCCCAAAGTTCAACAAAAACAGCACAACAATAAAAATACAACAGCACCACCGCCCCGAATAAAATCGACCCCCCACAGTCATTACAGTAACCTGCTCCAGAACGACGAGCTGACTTCAACCTTTCAACAACAGTACATTTCGTTATTGAGCCGAGTTTCACAGAGCAGCCAAGAATACTTAGAGTGCACGAGGCTTAGTCAATCTGAAATGCAGATGGAAAATGTTCTGGCAGAATGCATTAGGGAAATGTTGGCCAACAAAGAAATTATTGACACGATCAAAAAAGGCTGCTTCAAGAAGATTTCAAAGACCAAAAAAAAGAAATAATCTTGCATTTATTAATATACTCATTGTAAAAACAATCTTAGAAACACGAGCGCAAAGCAAAACAAAGCGCGTGTGCTAGTTAGTTGAATCGGACGAAATCATTTTCCATTGCGGAGCATGTTTTGCTCACTCAATGCCGAGGGTGTTCAGACGCCTCGCTCAATTGAATTGAATTCAATGTGGTACGAACGATATTTCTTCGTCATGCCGTTTGGTGCCCCTACTGGTGTTCGAACGCCTCACTCGCTTCGCTTCGCTTCGCTTCGCTTCGTAAACTCATGTGTACGGAACTAGGCTCGGAGAGATTTTAATATGGGGTGATACAGCTCTACCATACGCTTCCACGGTGTCTCTGCGAACTTGGGGTCGCTCATTTGTTCGTGTGCTAAGTGAGGAGAAGATTGTATACTTTACATGTCTGACACCTAGGAGAAAGGCATATTTAATATCTTATTCCTAAAGGTGTAGCATAACGAAAAATCCAGTGCCAAAGTGTCACAAGTCTTCATAACATTTTCTATTAAGTGATTATTTTATAAATTCAGCTCAGCACCTCAGGTGAACAGTTCAGAATCTTGCAAATTCTAAAAACTTTCGCAGTAACTTCCAACACGAACAACACGAACAAAACCACCCTACATATATCACCATGTCAGTCGTTTCGATGGTTTCATTAGATGCATACTCGCTTCGTCTGGCAAGTCTTCCATCGCCATCATGCATGAATGGCACTTTGTGGAAGCGAGGTCGAGGCAAACGGTTCAGCTTCCTCCGACCCTGGGTGCAGAGGGAAATAGTGCTTGATTGTGACACCCGCCGCTTGTTCTACAAGGCTCCGGCTGGTGAGTCTGATGGAACCACACGTGGTTCGATCCTTCTTGACGCCAATTCCTCTGTGCACAAGCTCCCTAATGTTTCCTCCTTCTCGGGGAAGGAAGACAACACCAAGAAGTTCGGTTTTGAGATTTTAACTTCTGACGGCTCGCTTGAGCTGGCGGCGGATCACGAAGAGGATCAGTTGGCGTGGATGCAGGCGATCCAGTCCACCATCCAGCAAGATATTATTTGCGAAGCGAAGATTCAGAAGCAAGTTTTCGACGCGAGTCGAATGCACCGCAAGGAGAAGGAAGCGCAAGCGGATAAGCTTATCAACTCCGCCATCCTAAGTCAGACTAAGTTTGACAAGAAACCGGCAGCCCCCCCTCCCAAGGTGAAGGCGGAAGTACCTGCAGTACCTGCACTTCCTCCCCCTGCAGAAGTCACGCCTCCTCCAATTCCCTCTTCGATTGCAGAGCGTGTTTCTTCAAATTCCAACAATGCTCGCTCTTCCTCCGTGGAGGCCGACAAGCTCTTTGCGAGCGATTCAAATCGCGCATTGAGCCAAAAATTCACCAGGCCGGTGACCGAGAAAACCACCTACGAGTCAGACTTGACCGCGGTGAAACGCGAAATCAAGGCTCACCAAGACCAAAGCCTGCGCAAGCTCGCCACTAAAACACAAGAGGAAATGGAGAAGAATAGAATGTTGGAAGAAGTTAGGGAGCGTGACAGGAAAGTGAACGAGCTGCGACGGAAACATCAAGTGAGAGCAAATTTCCGCGCGGCGGTGAAGCGCAGTATCATTCAGTACAAGTTTTTGAAACAAATGGAGGACGCAGCGTTTGCAAAGAAGACCCGAACGGGAAAGAACACTCAGTTCTCGAAGGAGGACACTGTGAAGATCCTGGCCAACCAGGGTGACAGCAGCGACACGGCAACTGCCATCGAAAAAATGCTTGCAAAGAAAAAACTAGAGAGGCAATTGCAAAGGAATTTGACCAAGGAGAAGGGGGAGAAAAAGGTCACTTTCCCGACGGCACCAAAGGGGGCTCCGCCAGTGGATTCAGGCGTTGTCAATAGGCTCTTCATTGATTTGCCCAACGCAGAGAGTGAAGGAACAAAAACAATCGCGGAGCGAATTCGGGGGGCGAGCATAGGCCCTCCAATGGAGCGCCCGTACTCCCAGCGACCTCCCTCGGGGATACCACCTCTTCGTCCTATCTCGTCCGTCCCACCACCTCCACATGAGCGACCGATGAGCACAAGAGCTCCGTCGGGACCTCCCCCCAATACAAACATGCGGACAAGTTCAATTGGCAGCATCCCCCCCCCTCCCCCTCCGAAAAATTAGATATTATATGATGTGATATGATGTGATGTATTCAGATGTGATGATGTAATGTGTATTTTTTTACGGCAATCGTTCATTCATTCTTACTTATTTAAAGCTTGAGGACCCAGAAAAACACTCCACCAAGCAGCCCGATGAAACCAAAAAGTGATCATTGAACAACCCGTCCGTTCCCTCAGCCAACGCCACGCTGCACAGCGCAGCGTGGCTGTGGTGCGTCACGCAGCTGACGAATGGCGTACAGCTAACGTCCATGATCGCGAATCCATTAGCGCCAGAAAGGCAGATCGTCTGGCTCTCCTTCGCACACACGATGCTGGTAACGCTGTGGATCGAGGGACAGACGAAAGTTCCAAGGGATGCAGCCCGGCGGACGTCGAGGAATTCAACCTCCGGGCTGTTTCCGCAAACTACGTACTTGAACTCGCTCAACGCTGCGTGGCAGTTTGGTGCGTGTTTCGTCTCGAAGGTGCTGACAGTTTGTTGTTGACGGAAATCGAGAATTTGCAACGAGCTGGAAGTCGTTACTGTGCTTTCTGCAAGAGAGGAGGGAGAAAGAGAAATGGAGGTCAGATCGTCCGCCAAGGTTATTTTACTGGTTTTCGTTGTATCGTGGAGATTCTGGATATTGAACACATTCTTCTGGCCCCATGCAAAAAGTGAGGAGTCGTTGCAATCGGCGCAAGAGAACATCGTGTTTTCGTCTTTGCTCGACCAGCCTAGGTTCGTCAGCTGGAGACTGTCTTCGCTGCAGAGAGAGAGAGAACTTAGAGAATCGCCCACGCAGATGATTCCACTCTGGGAATGGAATGGAATGGGAGTGGTTAGAAAGCGAGCTAGTCATAACCCACACATGTTTTTCGCTCACCTCGGTGGGAAACATGTGCTTGATCTCGGTTGCTACTGGTGTCTGATTTGTATTAACGTCAGACGCGCGGAGGACACTGTCGAGAGACAAAAGACAAAGTTGATTTGGAACTGATGCTTTGTGGCTCGTCGTCGAGATCAGAATGTTGGAAAGGTCGGTCACCGAAACCGCGGAAATGCTATGAGTGGCTGGGTCGAACATGATTGTCGACAAGGGGGGGGTTGTGATTGCTAGAGGGCTGAACGAGGGGAGACCTGAGTGACTGTAGCCGTACGAGAACGCATTGGGGGTGGAAGGATTCGGTGAGGCATTTGCTGCAACAACTTGATTCCATGTTGAGTCAGAAGAGTCAGATTCCTTTATTACATTTGGTGCACCATCAGAAGAGGTTTTCAAGTTCATCCACGAAGTAAGATTGAACATGCGAGTAACGGGTCTCGGTCAATCTAAGTTTATAAGTTTATAAGCATTTAGAAAATTCAAAATTGTTCAGAATTTGGAGAAAAAGTGATTTGCACACGATGGAATGCCAGTACTGCTCCAGGGGGGGGACAACGCCCTCTTCACCAACACCACCAAACTCCCAGGACTCGCCCCAATCAAGCGGCGCAAAGCGGGCAAACCAATTTTCACAAGCAAAAAATTCCACCCAACTGCGGCAATCCCGTCGATTGATTCGCCAAATTATTAACAAAGCGACTCAGCCTTTGAAAACCGAGGGAGAGGCATCTTTGGGGGATTTGCTCAATACTTTGTTGGAGTTCAACAACAACAAGTCATCACAGCCTCAAGGGGAACATCCGCTGTGCTGCGGGAACTGCGTAGATCTTTGCCGAAGCGCGCTCGAACTCAGGCTGACTGGCCTGAAGAAAGAGCGAGCCGCTTACGATAAATTCCTCAACAACACGACAAACTCGAACTCGAACTCGAACTCGAAGCAAACAAAACAATCAAAACCAACCACGTCCCAACAAGCCCTTCTCGAGGAGAAGAAGGTCCTAACATCCCAGCTCATGAAGCTCGAGAAGCAGAAAACAGTTTTGCTGGAGAAACATAAGCTCAAGATAGAGAAGCTCCCAACAGTAACCACAGAAGACGAAATTGAGCAGTTGAGAGCCGCGCTCGATCACCAGCAATTTTCCCTTGAAATTTCGCTAGACGAGCTGGGAAAGCAGCACGCAAACGACGATGTGTGGGGGGGCGGCGGGGGCTTCATTGGGTGCATTTTGCTCCCCGATCTGATGGGCGATTTAGGGAATGGAAATGGAAATGGAAATGAGAATCGGGAGGGTAAATTGGCAATCCGGCTGAAGGACAAATTCAACGAGGGTGGCGGAGGCAGTTGGGGTGAGGGGGAAATTCCAATTTGGCTGAACTTATTACTCTTATACATTGGGAATTTAGTGGATTTTCCGTGGGAAAAAGGGGAAGGAGTCCCGAATTTCGCGCTTCGGACGAAAACAACTGGGAATGGGTGGTGGGAGATGCTGAGCAAGCTGAGGAGGTGGATCGGGCTGAGCGTACCGACAGGAGGCTGGGGGGGCTGGAACGACGGGGGAGGGGACGGAGGCAACGTTGTAGTTTGGGAAGGACTTGCACAGCTAATTTTGTTTGCGGAGGAAGAATATTTCTGACTAAAATTGTAGCGATAGTAACTAGATTTTTTGTATTTGCAAAAGTATTCGAATGCACTCTTTGTAGGGGGGTCGGACGGCGCTGGTGTGAATCACCTCGTTGGTCACCTTGAAATCGTCGTCCTCGTTAATTGTTTCTTTAATAATTTGCCAATCCTCCGGGTAGCACCGGAACAAAAAGCCGCTCTCGCCCTTGTCCGCAATTGGTTTGAGATAGAAGACGGACTCAAAGCTTGAGTAGAATCTATCAACCGTCTTCGCCAAAGCTGGGAAGAATATTCGTGCGTAGTATCCGTTCCGGAGTTTGTCAAGAGCCCCGTTCACGACGATGCAAGGGATTTCATTGTCAAGAGCGGAACTGATCTGCTCGATGTTGATCCAATCCTCAACGGGTCCCGCGTTACCAGGTTGCACGAAGAACATTGCTCCGGGTGGTGATTTGATGATCGACTGTCCTTGAGAATCCCCCAACAGGTCCGAGGAGACAGCTTTCACCAGGTTTGATCCCCAGGGCGCTTTGTAATTCGAAGGTGATAAAAAATTGAGACTTGCTTCGATCGTTGTCCTTGCGCAGTTTTGAAACGACTTCCCAGGCCATGTTTCGCTCGCGACGTTGCACTCCTTCAGATCTGGGAACACAACCCACGCTTCATCCTTCGCATAGTTGAAAGAAGGAACAAGTTGCATGGTGAAATCGGAGTTTGCGTTAAGCTCAGAGATGTTGTCGAAATCGTCAAACTGAGTTTTGGTCAAGCGACCCCCCAGAAGGGGAGGGAACTCAAGTTCAATCAGCTTCACGCCATCATCTATAGCTGATTTGATCGACCTTGTGGCAAGGGTTCGAAACGAAGATTGTATATCCAAGGTTTTCGCCAGCCTTCGTTCGTACGAGGAAATGCCCACCGGCAATTTTGTGAGAGTTGGTAGTGATAGTGAATGTGTGGAGTTGATGACGAAGAGAGAGAAAAGAGAAATGAACATCAATCAATGGTGTGTGAGGCAGTTATGAAAGCTGATAGAGCTAAGTTCATGAGGGGGATGTTATGAAAACTTTTTTGGATAAATTTTAAGTGCGAAAAACTTTCGCTCCCCTGATATCACGATGCTCCGTTCCTTAACTCGATCTCGTCCCATGGGGGCTTTGATATCCTCCAGTCCTGCGAACGGCAACTCTTCCCACAGGATCGAAATGATGTCTGAGCTATATAACCAATCCTGCCACACACAGCTCGAAGTTCACAAATTGGCATACGTGGATCTCACCAAGTCGGTCCAACAAGCTTGCTTACGTCGCAACGATGCCTTGTATTCTGTGGTTGATTTCGGTTCTGCAGGTGGTTTGAATTCTCTCCAACTCATGAATTCTGTTACCAATTTGTTTGACGACACCCTGTGCAAAAACTCCAACCATCAGCTAGCGATGACTTTCACCGACCTTCCTAGCTCGGACAATAATGAGTTGATCACCACGCTTTCATCCTCCCCCCTCTTTTCGGTCAAGGAGCGCAAGAAGCAATTTTTTAGTGTCATTGGCCGCTCCTTCTACGAGCAGTGCCTTCCCTCGAACTCAGTCGATTTGAGCCTCTCGTACATTACTCTCCACTGGCTCCAATCTCAACACTTAACCATTCCTTCATCCCACGTGATGGTTCACGAGAGCGGGGTGTCCGCCGGTGTAAAGAAATTGTGGGCGATGCAAGCTCACGCAGACTTGGTATGTTTCCTTCAGCAGCGTGCCTACGAGCTCAAATCCGGAGGCTCAGGCGTTTACGTGAGCACCGGCGGAGGTGGTACTCATGACCTTGCGCTTCCCTCTTCTTGGGATCAGCTACCGAACCACAACGGCATGTCAGTTCCAACGCTGGCCATTTCTCGAATGATCGACGATGGAAATTTTGACGAGTCCGATACTGCTGATGCTAAGCTTCTTCGAGCGAAGGTTGGATTTTACCGTCGAGCACCAGCTGAGATCGAGAAGGCTATTGCCGATGTGAGCGGCCTCGAATTGCACAACATCGTCGAGAAACAGTTCACTTTCGGTGAGCGAGCGAAGCGAGCTTTGAGGAAGGCTCGAGCTCCACTATTGATCTAACATTATTCCAAACAAGACAAGGATCTCAATGAAACTTTCGACCTCTTCTGGAGCATCCACGAGGCTTCTCTCACCTCCTCCATGAACCTCAGCACGTCCGAGACTGCAATGCTTAAGGATTATTGTATGGATGTTTTCGAGGAGGAGCTCTACGACGGCAGCATGATCCCGTACATCTCCTTCCGAGTCGTGAAGTCGTGAAATTGTAACGATTCCTCCTCTAAAAAATCAATTTAACTATTCTTAATCCACATCAATTTCCCCCCACCCAC
>Ga0302116_1000469_pt1 | contig 24432 bp, 23 predicted proteins | sample AG5_SCM_MG_FD_203124 | JGI IMG/M metagenome (GOLD analysis project Ga0302116, IMG submission 203124) | Marine microbial communities from Western Arctic Ocean, Canada - AG5_SCM | ecosystem: Environmental > Aquatic > Marine > Oceanic | place: Canada: Western Arctic Ocean | collected 2017-10-01 | reverse complement strand
CTTTCTTTGATTTTCAACATCCCTCTATGTATTTGAGACTGATCCCTCTCTATTCGCAGCTCCTTAGGAATGATAGCACCTTTCCTAAGAAGATGTGCCCGCATGAGTCGTGCGTTACCATGATCTGGATAATGTTCAATACGTTTCTCACCAAAATCGATAGCTCTCTTATTTGGAAGAATAACTCTATATTTATGTGCGATAGATGGACTTGGTGTTAAAACGACGTGCATATGATATTATATAAGGAAATAATACACCTTAAACACATGCTCGAATATACATCCTTAGATGGTATCAAAATCCAAGTTGGGCAGGATGCAAAAGAAAATGACCAACTGACGATGACGAGTGACCCTAAACACTGGTGGCTGCATGTGTCTGGGTGTCCGGGTGCTCATGTTGTCGTGTGTCATTCAGGTGACCAACTACCGAAGGAGACGAAGAGGGATGCTGCGGTTCTCGCGGTCTACCATAGTAAGACACCAAATACGAAGATGTCACCAGTGGACCTTGCTAGGGTTGACCAAATATCAAAGTATCAAAAGTCAAATCACGGATTAGTGACTTTGGAAGGTGAAGTTATGCAACTCACAGTTTTCATGAATAAGGAAAAACAGAGACTTGATAGATTAAAGTAAACCCGTGTAAAGTCCAGCGATGTAGTACACATCTTTGAACCCGAGACCTTCTAATTTCTCTGCTGCAAATCTGGCCCGTTGCCCAGTGTTGCAATAGACAAGTATACCTCTCTTGGGGAGTTCTGTGGTGGTCTTTTCGTTAATCTTATCGACTGGGATGTGGAGTGCTTTGGGGTAGTGACCAGCACGGTACTCGACCACTGTTCGTATATCAATAACCACTTTGATCTTACCATCCTTAATGAGTCTCTTGGCTTCTTCGGCAGACACCAGGTTCTGACCAAAGTATGTATAGGCTGTGAGAGCGGTGAGACCACCGATGAAGAATAGGGGAATCATTTAGTACTTGGTGAGATTTTAACTTTTACATGATCCATCTCAAAGCAACATTGGGCGTTCCCATCGTATGTTCTTTGACATGCACGACAATAGTACATAGTTTTGATACATTTTAGGATATATACAAACGACTTAAGTGTTTTAATTACCGAAAGCGACACCGGCCATACCATTCTTGATACGAAGAATGTTATAGTTGACCGCGTAGACGCGGTGAAGGGCGTTACCACCGGTGGGATTGTTGAGTACCAGCTTCGCATTATCGATGCGTGAGAAGTTTAGGGACCCAGTGGGTTGCATTTTGCTCATGGTCAAACAGAATGGCCATGAGTAGGTTGGGAGATCATCGATAATGTTATCGGGTAGATCTGTGCAATGCATCTCGGGAACCACATCGTGATGGTACACATTGGAGGTATTTTCAAAGAGGGCGACGCCGTTAATGTAAAGGGATGATGTATCGAAATTGTATTCATCGGCCCAAGGACTTCCAGTCGCGTTAGCCGATACAACGTGAAGAGACTTCACGGGGTGGTTAAAATAACTGAGGTCGATTTCGGTATCTGTCTTGGTAGCCATTTGATACTGGGTCTGTGTGATGAGAAGTTCGTGGTTGGTATCGGTGAAATATTTACGTTCATCTGTATCCAGGTAAATGTAGTTACCATAGACCTTGGGAGTTGAAGCGGCTGTGTACCCGTCGCGACACTTCACACGGATTTCGACATCATGATATTGGAGCGCAACAAGGGGTAGAGACTTGGTCCAGTCTTCACCAAAGAAGAAAGGAAGCATGTAATAGTTGCCGGAGTGGTTAGCTTTCCGTAAATTTGTGGTGACCGCGAAAGAAGCCTTAGCTGCGGAGTCACGCATGAGGGGGTTGTGGACACCTTGGATGTAAAGGGAGTCTAACTGTGTGACCTTTTGGCCACCGATCCAGAGCTGGAATTCCGTAGGACTCGCCGCATCCGAAGAGAATAGACCATCAGTATTAGTTTGGACATTTGAAATATTAGTATCCTCGATCCAAATATAGCTCATGAGATCACCCTTGGAACGGATAGGGATGGTAACCTCATTGTTAGAGTCAAAGGTACCAATGTAATCCATACGTTCGGGTTTCATGGCGAAGTTGGTGTAACGTTTATAGTTCTGACGGAAGAAGCTGACTTGTGGGTCACCTGTGATGTACACATCCTGAGCACCCACGGATACGAGCTCAATTAAAGCGGCAGACATTTACTAATAAATGATATTAAAATTTTGGCTCATTATAAACACATGGTGGTATTCCAAGCACTGACTTGGGAAGCGAGAGATACAGATGATGAACATCTTATCAGTATCTTGGGTAAAACTGAAGATGGTAAATCCGTCTGTCTGACGACAGTTTTTGAACCCTATTTTTTTGTAAAATTACCTCATGGTACCTCCCAACAGGAAGTGAGGCTTCTGTATAACGATCTCGATAAACTTCGTCCAGATCATGTGACGAGTTATAGTCTGACACAACAGAAGGATGTATGGGGATTTCAAAATAATGAAAAATTTACCTATATGCGCCTAAATTTCAAAACCCTAGCGGACCGGAGGAAAGTGAATTCGATATTTATGTACAATGGTTCATTCAAACGATATAATGTTTATGAATCGAATCTTGATCCTGTCCTGAGATTGATGCACCGAACAGGAATTCAATCGACTGGCTGGCTTGATACCGGTACTCAATGTATACGATCTCATCTTGCCGACGTAAATATTGACCTCTGGTGTAACGACTGGTCAACTTTAAAACCTGTAGAACGGGATGACATAGCACCATTTGTTGTGGCGTCGGTTGATATTGAATGTAACAGTTCTACTGGGAAGTTTCCAAATGCGAACATTCCCGGGGATGCCTGCTTTCAAATTGCAGTTTCTCTATGTAAATTTGGTAGTGATGAACCATATGAAACGACGTGCCTTTGTTCTAAAAAAACAGAAGGCCCTGATGTAATGAGTTTTGATACGGAACGTGAAATGCTTGAGGCGTTTCAGAAATACATCCATAAGACAGATGTAGACATCATTACAGGTTGGAATATTTTTGGTTTTGATCTTGAATATATATACAAGCGAGCGTTATTGACTAAATGTTCCTCATCCTTTTATAATCTTGGAAAGTTGCGTGATACTCCAAGTGAACTTTTACTAAAAAAATTAAGTTCAAGTGCACTGGGAGATAACTTCTTGAAACTTCTTCCAATGTCTGGGCGTTTCATCTTCGATATGTTTCATGAAGTGAAAAAAGGATACAAATTAGACTCCTATAAACTCAACGAAGTTTCAAAGTTGTACCTCGGAGATCAGAAAATTGACATGTCACCAAAGGAGATGTTTGCGCGTTATCTGGAAGGTGATCCAAAAAAGTTAGGTGAAGTTGCTGAATATTGTATCAAAGATACTCTCCTTCCACATAAACTTACGAAAAAACTGTGTACTCTATTGAACCTCTTGGAGATGGCGAAGGCAACATGGGTTCCATTATGCTACCTGGTCGAACGTGGTCAGCAAATTAAGGTGTTCAGTCAATTAACGAAAAAGGCTCGTGAGTTGGGGTATATGGTTCCGACAATTAAGTATGGATCTCTACCGGAAGAGCCATATGAGGGTGCAACGGTTTTGGATGCACAGAAAGGTGCGTATTACACTCCAATCACTGCACTCGATTTTGAAGCACTGTACCCTTCGATCATGATGGCGCATAATCTATGTTATTCAACCTATGTGATGGATGATCGCCGCTATGGGAATATTCCCGGAGTGACGTATGAGACATTTAAGATTGGTGAGAAAACGTATAAGTTTGCACAGGATGTATCAAGTCTTCTACCTAGTATTCTTTTAGAACTCAAACAGTTTCGAAAAAAGGCCAAAAGAGATATGGCGGCCGCGACTGGCGCTATGAAGGAAGTATACAATGGTAAACAACTCGCGTACAAAGTCTCTATGAACTCAGTATATGGTTTCACTGGAGCCGGGAAAGGTATTTTACCATGTGTACCGATTGCATCAACGACAACTTGTCGTGGTCGTGAGATGATCGAAGAGACGAAGACGTATGTAGAGGCGAATTTCCCAGGTGCAAAAGTGAGATATGGGGACACGGATTCGGTGATGGTCGAGTTTGATGTGGGTGGTCGAACAGGTGAGGAGGCTGTGAAGTATAGCTGGGAAATTGGGGAAAAAGCTGCAGAAGAGTGTAGTGCCCTTTTCAAAAAACCAAATAATTTGGAACTTGAAAAGGTATACTGGCCTTACTTCTTGTACTCGAAAAAAAGGTATGCCGCAAAATTATGGACACAAGGTAAGGATGGGAATATGAATATGGATTATATTGATATCAAGGGACTTCAAGTTGTTCGTAGAGACAATACACCTCATGTGAGAGAAGTGTGCAAAGAGCTTCTCGATGTCATTCTCACATCAAATGATCCGGGACCACCAAAAGAGTTGGCAAGGGAGCGGGCGATTGAACTACTCACAGGTGATGTTCCAAATAATAAACTTGTATTGAGTCAGTCACTTTCCGATACTTATAAGGTAAATGGTATGCCGGTACCAGTCACAAGTCCAAATAGTGTGAATATCAACCAATCACATGTACAGGTCGTGGTTAAGATGCGACAACGTAAACCTGGTTCAGAACCACAATCGGGGGATCGTGTACCCTATCTTCTCACAAGAACGGACAACCCAAAAGCAAAGGCTTTTGAAAAGTCGGAAGATCCCATGTATGTAGAGGAGCATGATATACCATTGGACTATCTCTACTACTTCCAGAATAAATTCTTGAACCCCGTATGCGATCTTCTTGACCCCCTATTCGAAAATACTAAACAAGATATATTCGGTGAAATCATCGAGCAATATCAACCCGTAAAGAAAAAGGTAGGACCAGCATTGAGTACTATGAAAAAGGAACAGCTCATAGAAGAGTGTAAAAAATTAGGTTTAGAAGACACTGGAAAGGTTATAGATTTACGAGAGAGGATTAAAGAATCGAGGGTGAAAAAACAAGATTCTATTCAAGACTTATTTAAAAACTACGAGCAAATGAATAGTAAGGAATGAGTCTCTATGAAAAAATTACAAACATAATTGATGATGAAGTCAATCAACGACTTGTCGCGATGATTAATGAATATGTTGATATCATATCAAAAAAACATGGTATTTCTGCTACATTACTCATGAAAGATATTCCTGAATCTTTCTCGGGGGCGATCTGTAAGGGAATAAAAAATGATGGTCATAGATGTACATTCAAGGGTGTGTATGACGGATATTGTAGACATCACACGAAAACTCAAAAATATTGCGAAACTGTGAGAATTCCTAGGACGAATAGTCATATACACGGACCCGATCAAATGTATGTTAAGGGTTGTCCGGGTTGTGAAATTTCGAATGAGCTTATAGATTTGCATACCATGATTGGTAATGAGTAAATCCGGAATTCTACTAACATCAATAAATATATTCTACGACAATGAAAAGAACCGAACTAAATTGATCACTGTTTTAGATAAATCGACTGGTATTTCACTACGAAATCTCGAGTGGTTCATTACAAATTACGCAAAGAAAAACAATACATCATATAAGACTAATGATGGGAAATTATTCACAGTCCATTGTGCTTATAAATCAAGTCTTGATGGATACAGTAAAAAACTTTTCGACCCCTTCTGTCGGTCAGAAAAGTTTACATATAAAATCCCTAGTACATCTCATGAAATTCAGACAACTCTCGCGCAGTTGAATTTCATCAAATGGTGTATAAAAAATAACATCATTGACTATATTAGTGATAATAAGAAATATTTATTTAACAAACAAATCACCTAAAATTGTACTTGAGCTCTACCATCCCTGATTATCATCATATTATAACTTTTTGCTATGATTATAAACTGCTTGGGAAAATAAATCGGGTTAATCTTAAACAGATCGATGTAATTATCATCGAAATCGAACGTTCCATGTCCCCCATCATACTCTAGTTCCACATAGACATATCCATCCTTCACCGTACTGAAATTCAAATGACCAGAGGGTCGTAATTCATTTGGATGTAATGCAAAACTATACATATTGATGTTACGAAAATTAGGGGAACGTTTATGGTATAAGTTTGGTAAAGAGGCAGATAAAAACATATTCGAACCGGTCGTTTTGTCTAATATTTTTGCCCCATCACATTCAAGTGTAAGAAACTTTTGTTTCGAGTACATTAATGGAACATTCTTTTTAGCTCGAACCCATTTATTGAAAATAGTTTGAGGATACTGTATCGTGAGCTGTGTTATTAAAAACTGAATATTGTTATTTCCACTAGCTGTTAAGAATGCACTATCTAAATACTTTTTTATTAGGATAATGTTAGCTGTCTCTGTCGCGTTAGTGGTTCCATCGAGACTTGCATCTTTTAATGTATCTAATAAATACACGAAGTAACCACCCCAAATGGTATCGAGATTAGTCTGTTGTAGTAGGTTAGTAACAATAGTATTATGTGCATTCGCATCTGCAGCAGTCTCAAGGCTGGTTAGATCAGACAATACACTTGTAGTTGTAGTAGATAAGGTATCCAGATAAGCAGTGAGACCATTAATTACAGTAGCGTGACTTGGTTGTGGACTCGTACGCCCTGGTGGAATGTCTCGTAAATCAAGTAGTGTAAAGTATTTTACTCCCCAAATATTTTCTGGTAATAATCCATCTATAATCTGACTCTGTTGGAACTGACTATACCCTTCCATAATATCTAGGCCTGTAGCTGAATCTTTTAATGCAACTCTGAATGCTTCGTCGTTCCCGGAAGGGATACGCAAGGAATTTAAGTAATCAATTTGTATGTCGGTCCATTCATGTAAAGAGAGTATACCAAGTATGATTGGGTCACGTTCTACCGCGGTTTTGGTTCCTAAATTATCAAGTACTTTATTCACACCCTCGTTTAATACACTGAGTCTAAATTTGAGCGACGGTATTTCATCGGATACCGACTGTACGTATGAATTTAATTTATCGATGGTGATATCTCTACCTGCAGTCAGGGGTGGAAGAGAAGTTAAGCTGTTCGCGAGTGTATAAATTTCATTGTTCCATACGGGCTTCGTAAGTAACGCCGTAACACGCGCCCCTCGTTGTGCGACTGTTTCATTTGGGAAATCATCCAAACTTGTTTTCACTGTTGTTTTTAATCCATCAAAATAAAGTTTTGCAGCATTGAGAAATTCTTTGAGTTTGTTAATAGTGCTAATTTGCACAGTTTTCCCAGGTTTGAGAGTATCTAGACCAGATAAGTAATAACTAGTTGCTTCTAGGTAAACACGGAGTTTTAATATGAGTAATTCTTCTTCTAGGTTAGTCAAAGGTGAAGTTTTCAATATATTCAAACTACTGATTTGCCCCGATCCCCAAATACTCGGAATGGCGAGGAGACGGTCTATGATATCACTACGTTGGGTACCAATCGTTCCGGGAATACCAAGTAAATCTGCAGTTGCATTGACATGTATAACATTGATTTGTGTAGGTATAGTATCAATATATTGCTTGAGAGTGGTTACATAAGCCTGATCGTCACCAGATGGGGTAAGTAAAGCATCCAAGAGAGTAATTTGTGCTCCATTTCCCCAATAAATACTCAGACGTATCACATCTATATCGGCTTTTCGTTTGTCTACATCTGCTTCACCTACGAGTGCGTCCAATGCAACCCCTATAACACCCACCCATACTGGATTTTGTTTGATTGTAACAAGGGTTCTAAACTGAGTTGGTGAATAATTATCAAGTTGGTGCAATTGGTTCAAAATGGAAATATATTCATCCGTCCATTTACCAGTTTTTTTAGCAATAAAGAAGAGTTCCTTAACACAGTTTTTGAAATCCAATTTAAAATTACCCGTTTTGGATTCAGGCTCGATTAAGAATGTATTTCTTTGGTGCTGCTCAAATAAAATTTCTAAGGGTCTACTCTGTAACATACAACGCTCTGCCGTATTCAAATGAACGAGGTTCAAATTGACTTTAAAATTACTTAATTCGAGCTGCCGTGTTACTCGATTGTTTGCCTCTGGGTCCCATAGCGTATCATTAAATTTATCCTGTGTTGCGAATATAACATCAATGGCCGGTCGTAGTTTTATCCGGAGCAACAACTCCTGATCATATATGGAACATAAAGGAAATCCATGCGCCGGGCGCCGATGAAAGTAGAAGGGAATCTGGATTCTATATTCATTTGTACTAAATGGGTCTACCCCTTGTACGTTGTACTGTCCATCATAAAACTCTTGTAAAAACTCACGGTCCGAACTCCCTTGAAAATGCTTGCCATGTAACACATCCACACTGGACCTGTATGATTCGGGTATATTCAATTCTCGATCTATGAATATATCATCTGATGTGATTGTATCAATTTTATGATCACCCACAAACAATTCGACATACTCAATAACTGAAATTCCAAATATATCGACAGGGAAAAGGTTAGACGCGGCACCCTCGATAAGACCTGGAATGGAATTAGGATCGGCTACGAATGAGAGAGTTATATCTTGTAAAATATCACCATACTTTTGTGGAATTGGCACCTCTAAGAAGTCACCTGTATGCACCCCTTCCGCAAAGGAAATTTTAAAATTTTCAGTTGCATAGTTTGTATACTTGCTAAACCTTTTAGTAAAAAAAGAAAATGACGGGTCGATACTTAAAGAGTCGCTTATTGTACCAAGCGCTACAATCTGGACTCGACCTGCCACTCAATCCACTCGAATAATGGAGTATATTGTAACTCTTCGCATAAATCTGAACCTCTGTGATGTCACCTTCTTCAGCTGAATATGGATCTGAATAATCTAATTTGATTTGACATCTTTGGTCTATTATACGACTGAAATTCAAATGTCCTGATGGACTGTTATCCAATGGGTAAAGTGCGAAAGAATAACTTGCAATTTGGTCTCTTGTTGGTAATTGAAATGATGTTCCATCAAGGAATGAAACATCTCCACCTACCCCTGATAATGCATTTGTTAGAGAATTTTCATAAACTAATTTTGAAAAAGATTCCTTGAATAAGGATGTATTGTTCAGGGTTACCCCCAATTCTTTAAATTTTGTATTGAGCATGTACTGAATCAATTCTTTATCATTTTGATAGGAAAACTTCCTTGATTTCTTTCCTGCTATGAAATACATTGTTTTAACTGGATGCTGGAAACGTAAAATGATTTCATCTTCATCTTTGGTCCTTGGTATATCATGTCTTCTCAATTGCATCTGTGTAATCAACTGGTCAACTGGAGCACTTTTTAAATAATTCAGTTCGTCATCACCCAAGTATGCATAGGTTGGTAAAAGAGATGCTGTTTGTATATTTGCTTGTATATCATTTTCATTTATGTATGGTCGTAAGAGTTTATCAAGGCTCCTGAATTTTATTCGAACATAACAATCATGTTTATCAAGTTTACATAACAATACGGAAGCTGGTAAATTATTATAAAAGTAGAATGGTAAATCGATATACATTTGTCTCAACTTCCATTCACCGGAATCATTTTTACCATATGGTTGTTCCTTCGCAGTTGTTAGAGGGACGATACTATCTCTAAAATTATAGTCACTCGCGTGATATTTATGGTACAGATAAATCCAATCACCTGTGAGTCTTTCTATATGCGTCCCCCCTATAAAAAGATCAGCGTATTCGATAGCATGAATACCAACATTGGGTGTGAACGGGTCCTCATCTGTGATTGTTTCTTCTGTGAGTACTTTGGAAAAGAACTTATACCGGAGTGTTAAGTTCGTGAGAAGATCACCCATATCCACCGGGATTATACAAGTTGTCTCCTGACCAAATCTAGCATCGAGTAGTGGATTTTCTCTCACATCGAATGCAAATTGTGTATGTTTTTTGAAGATACCAGAAAAATGAGAATAGGTGGGACTCCCTGTTATGTGGATATCCTGAGTTCCTAAACTGTCTAGTCGTAGTCTTCCTGCCATCTCTACTTAATTATACGTTTTGTTTTTTAAGTCTGCAATAAAAAGCCATCATTGAATGATAATGTTTTGTACCCTGTGTAATACATATGAAACTTATACTCTGGGTTTTCGAGGCGTGATCCATTCCCAAACTGGAGACCTATATCATCAACCATTTCCATATAAAATTTAGTCTTTTCTGAATTTAGGGCAGAGAAATCAAGAAACCCCGAGGGTGTGGTACTCTTAGGGAACAATGCGAAATTATAAGTGTAAATGTAATTAAGTAAATAATTGGGTGAAGGTGGTTCAAATGCGTACGTCCTCGTTACATCGGTTGCTGAACGCGCTAATCTCGAGCGTAAAGGGACATAACTGAAAAAATACTCTCTATCGTTGTTGGATACATTTGGAATGCGTTCATCATTTAATATGAAATAAGCACGTTTTAGGAGATGTGGTTCATTGGTATCGTTAATCTGTGAGCGAGTAAAGTTGAAACGATTCGCGGTTGTTGAATAGAACCATTTATTTATATAATCGGCTCTTTCATCAGGCAAACTTCGATACTCCTCTTCATCTTCATATCCTTCGTACCTAAAAAACCAATGAAAACATTTGACTGGGACACTCGGCTCCAATTGTAATACAAATTCTCTTTTTTGTGGTTCGAGGGGAATACTCGAATGTTTGAATACAAAATCATATATAAATTCTTGGTTAGGTCTCATGAAATATAACCGTTCTTCTGGAGAAATTGTAATTTCCTCGGTAATGACTTTGAAAATTGGCATTTGCTTCAATGGTGGTTTTTCAGGTAGACCTCGGGAAATAGTGTTTTCATCTACACGCTGGTTATAGATGGTGGAGAAAGACTGTTTGAAAAATTCAATTTCGAGTGTAATTTTCTGTTTATGAATGGCACATAGAGGAAACGGAGCCTTATTTTGAACGTTTTCTGAATAGACATCACCTGCATAATTATGTGAAAAGAAGAATGGTATATGGATATAAAATTGATTACTTTGCGCTGCCTTCTGACCAGATGGTTGAGTCGTCTCACCACCGACTATATTTCTATTGTACAGTGTATTTGCAGCCATTTTTTGTGAATCATTCGTGTACAAATTATCATGGATTATACACCAATCCGCTGTTATTTCTTCGAGTATTTGAGTATCCACTTTAAATTTGATACTTTTGATTATTTTCCGACCAAGTAGTTGCATGTCCCACGACCAATTCGCGATTTCGGGTAATGTAAAAGTGGGTGGGGGAATAGCTCCATCGACGATCTGTTTTACAGTGTTGGGGAGAACATTATATACACTTTGAACAATATCACCCGAAATTAAAGTATTAATTTCTGATCGCAGTGTGATTGTTACAGTCCCGTTAAGTACATTAAGTATATCGAGACTAAATGTGTAACTATTTATATCAATCCCTAACGCAGTAACTAGTTGACTCCCTGGTTTTACTCTACCAGATATAATATCTAATAGAGCGACATATACATTATTGGGTGTATTGGTAAATAGTCCCACTGGAAATGTCGTGAGAAGTAAAGTATTAAACTGCCTTTCAAATGATAAAAAAGATTCGAAATCTGGAAATAAGAAATTAGAAAAAATAACTCCAACTGCATTTGGTGCACCTGCTAACCACCACTTACTAAACGTATCGTACCCGAATTCGAGCAACGTTTTACCACCAAATAAAACTTTTTGTGTCGTCTCATTGAATGTAATATCCTCATTATTCCAGTCCGGCAATTCCATTTGAATCCATATATTATTTAAGAGATCCCCCATATTTTGTGGTTTCAATTCGACACGAACCGTTTCACCGAAAGGCCATGAAGGTGAAACGCCTGCGTTTACTGTGTGTACATTATGATACTTCCGAAATTCGGAGTGTCTCATATTGTCATTATATTTAAACAATGATTCTTCAGGGTCTTTGGAAAGGAGGTGTGTATCCTGCTTTCCAATAGCTTTGAGGGAAATTTTAGCAGCCTCACCCATATCTACTTACTGCTCACATATTTTTAATATCATTCTTCCACATCGTAATGTGACTAATCTTCAACATCTTTTCCAGATCCTCTTTCGCCTGTGCCGCTTCCGTCATCAGCGCTTTTACGCGTTCCTCTGTGTATTCAACCGTCCTCGTATTGAGGAGATAGTCCAAGTTTCCATCAATCTTAGGAAAGATAGAGGACATCTCATTCTCTAATTCTACCTTCTTCCTTTTGAACACCACTAACTTCCCCTCAATGACCATTGATACAAACTTTGATTTATGGTCACACATTTCCGTCCGCTTCTCGAGGACATCGATGAGATGTGCCTTACGCTTCTTATAATGCTCTATGCGGAGTTCCACAAAGTCTGTTAGAATCTCTTCAGGGCTCGCATACTTGTGAATACCCTTCGTTGGGTGAAAGAGGTGCATGTTTGAGACACGGAATGTCTTTCTCAACTTGAGATCTTTGAGTAAATCTTTCCCTGCATAGTCCATGATTTCAAAATGAACATCATCTGTGGTAGAGTTATTGGTGTACCCCCCAATCATCTTCTTTTCCACGAGACCGTCGAGGTACTCCTTATAGTCTTGGGTCCATCGTCCGGGTGGTAATTCGGTGACCACAATATTGGTTCCGGACCAATTCCATACACCTTCCATCATCCATGTGTCTTCCTCCTTGTGCACCACCCCCTTGAAACCCCTGAACCAGGGTCGCATAGGAACAATTTCATCACCACTCAAAATCCGTTTGATGTTCGCCTTGATATCCTCGGGGTTGAAAGGTGGTACATAGCAACTGAAACCTGTACCAATACCTTCAGTCCCATTGACCAAAACCATTGGTAAGGTGGGCATGTAAAAGTCGGGTTCGATGGAGCGTCCATCATCATCCAAATAGTTGAGAATTGCATCATCCTTGGGATCGAAGAGCTTCCTCGCATCCTTGGTGAGCCTAGTGAAGATATACCTCGTTTGGGACGCATCCTTACCACCCATAAGCCTCGTACCAAATTGACCACAGGGCTCCAAAAGATTGATATTGTTAGACCCCACATAATCGTTCGCCAACTTCACAATCGTATCCGCGAGAGAAACTTCACCGTGGTGATACGCACTCTTTTCAGCTACAAATGCGGCCAATTGAGCAACCTTCATCTCATCCTTGAGATTCTTCTTGAAGCAAGCGTACATAACCTTACGTTGCGATGGCTTGAGACCATCAGCCATGTGTGCGATGGAACGCTTGAGATCTGCGAGACTGAAGTTCACCAAATCCTTATGCACAAAGTCTGTGATGTCCAACTGTTTCACACTTCCGTAGGGTACTTCAAGTTGGTCAGCATCCTTTGCTGTATTCTCGAGAAGCCATACTTTTCGAGCATCCGCCTTCTTCTTATCGAATGCGAGAATGATCGAGGCATCTGTCATCTTATCCATATCAAATCGAACAGTGAGATCCTGAATCTGTTTGAAGTACTCACGAGCCTCCGCCGATGTGGAAGTACCCAAACCCTTATAGTACTTGACTTTCCACCCAGCCTTACCATCACCATACCAGGTCCTAAACGCAGAGTCTGTGTAGAAAGACTTTACACTAGAACCCTTTGTCGCCTTGATGATTGGTGTCACCATACTCACCACAAAGTTAAGCTTGAGGAGGCTCGGCCAGAAATAATGAATCATGTTTAGGATGAGACCCTTGATGTGAGACCCATCGTTATCAGCATCGGTCATGATCATTAAGCGTCCATAGCGAAGCTCTGAGAGATCCTTATAATCCTTACCCTGTTGGAGACCCAAAATCTTCTTGAGGTCATTGAACTCCTGGTTCGATGTGAGTTGCGACACAGAGACATCCCTCACATTCTTACACTTACCACGGAGTGGGAATACACCATAGTGGTCCCTACCAACCACCGAGAGACCGGCGACCGCCAAAGTCTTTGCAGAGTCACCCTCGGTTACGATGAGGGTACACTCTTTCGAATGTTTGGTTCCCGCCTTATTCGCATCATCCAACTTGGGGATACCTGTGATAGTAGACTTGCGGGCACCATCAGACTTCTGGAGTTCCTTCATCTCCTTAAACCTGGAGAGTGCCAGGAGTTCATCAGCGATTCCAGTCTTGAGCGCGTTCTTGATAAAACTTTTAGGTGCTTCAAACTTACTCCCAAAACTTTGAGACTTTGAGGTACACTCAGACTTCACTTGGCTGGAGAAGGTTGGATTCTCGAGGGTTGCCTTAACAAAGATAGTAAAAGTATTCTTGACTTGTTGAGGTTTCAACTTAATCTTCTTCGCCATTTCATCGATGATACCATTTGCGATAAGGTTTGCTGCGTGATCGACATGGGTTCCACCCTTATTGGTGCAGAGTCCATTCACGAATGAAACCTGCTCCATTCCATTTTCAGCGGGTCCAATACACACTGACCACCGATCGGTATTAATAGAGCACACCTCTTCAACACCCTCATGCATCTTAGCATATGCTTCAAATGTCTGTTTGGTGAGCACGTCATCATTGAACTTCACTTTACAGTTTTGGGTGGTACAGATATTCGCATCCCAAACCCGTTTTTGGAAGATGTTATAAATGGTATCGTCCATCTTGGACATCCCGAAACGTTTCCACTCGGGAGTGAAAGTGATGGCGACAGATGACGTAGCAGCTGAATATTTTTTGATTTTAGGGGGGTCACAGACAGTCATATTCTTCGACCACGATTGGGTATAGGTTTGCTTCGTCTCATGGTCCTTGATGACCACGGAAAAGTCAGTGGAGTAGATGTTCGCCAATTTGGCACCGTAGCCATTGCGACCACCGACGATACGCTTTTGGGTATCATCATAATTGGTACTTGTGAGGAGGTGTCCAAAGACGAGTTCAGGGTTCCATAGACCCTCTTTCTCATGCATTTTTACAGAAATACCACCGAGAGGACCATTATTCTCGATGGTCACGGACCCCGACCCCTTATCGATGGCGACGGAGATGGAACTGACATGTTTGGGGTGGAGAGAGTTGCGGTCAATAGCATTGACCAGGATTTCATCAAAGATCTTCAAGAGGGCTGGGGAATACTTGAGGTTCTTCTTGGAGAACTTTTCACCGTTGAGGATCCAGTAGGGTTCTGTACCCAACTCAACTGGACCGACATAGGAGTCAGGTCTCTTCAGAACGTGTTCGATATGGGTGAGTTTTTGAACGCTTTCCATGATTTCTTACTTTAATTACAAATCAAAGCTCTAACTTAGGTTTACTATCACTTTTTGGCAATTCTCTCTAAATTTTTTACCGCGACGAATTTCGTCGTACTCACGCAGAATGTGAAACTTGGGTGAGTGAGGTAAGAGGTAACCACTTGTCCATATCTTCTCCCAAAATTCCGGGCTAAAGTGGTCTTTCATGAGAGCATATAACTTGAGGTCTCTCTGGTCGACCCATTCCTTCGTGGCCCACGGTTTCTTAGGCATTCGTCTATAGTTCCCCTCGTAACGGTTTCTCAAGGTATCGCCCTCTATAACGATGTTTCCTCCTCGGGAATACCAGTCGTCCAGACACCGATTCACGTCCTCTTTGTCGAATGAACTCATGTCTGTGAAGGCTAAATCTCTGTCTCAACTTAGGTATACTTTTTTCTTTGGATACGATAAGAAGGATGTACCTCTACCTCATCGTTGCGATTTTCGTATTATTTTTGATGATGCAAAATCGTTCAAGAGGTACCAAGAGTTCTATTGAGAAAATGGTGAAGCAGTCCGCACAGTATGCCATCACCGCCCAACAGGATGTCTCACCAGTCATGTCTGTACGACATGCTAACTATGCAGTCGCCCACCTCTACGCCCTTGGGAACATAGCAACTGATACACAGATTCATAATGCTACAGGTATAGATGTGAAGAAGTTCAAAGAACATATCACAAATGTTCAAGAAATGGTTACTAAGAAGACAGTTGATAAATTTCCAGATTTCGAGGGTCAAGTTGATATGTATCTCTCTGAAATTGCATAAAACACCTAAGTACACTCTCAAGAGTAAGAAAAAGTCAAGAAAAAAATGCAGGTCGTGCATGATCTTATGTGGGAGCGTTGCCTCGAGGATGCGGTCAAAATGTACCGTTTCAGCGAGCCAGATGAGAAGTGTATCCAGCTCGCGAATGCAACCTGGATTATGAAGAAGAAGTACCAGGAACATGAACATAAAAAAGATGCGAGGAAATTAATTGTACTCGAAAAACCACCAGAAATAGTAAACGAACAACGAACATCGAAGAAAATTTGTTGTGCGACGACGATGTCTGGAAAATCCTGTTCATTCAAGGCTGTTTGTGGAGACTATTGTAAAAAACATAGCGTGAAGAATGTGACCCTAGGGACGAAAGTAGATGTGAGTAAAATTAAAATCACCGACTAATAGAAAGATAATGTTAGACCAGGAAAGTCTTAGACCTGTAATAATAGCGATGGCACTTTACATTGCCGTAAATATTATTCTTCCTCGTATCGTCACCAAACCTACCGGTTTCCAACCCCTCGATGACATTGTAATGACTAGTATTGCTCAACGAGATTCGTTAATGAGTGGTACTATCCTAATTGGTCTTATCATCTTCGCTACCAATTACATTCAAGGTGAATTCTTCTAATACATTCTTCACCCCAACTAAGTTTTTCGTGTGTTCATGATCCATATGACGAACACGAGTATCATACGCATGTCTCATGAACTCCAAGAGTTGGTCAAAATTTGGTTTACCCCAAACCATACCCTTTTTGAAGAGGAAATCATCCTTCTCCAACTCTTGAAGTCCACAATCAATCGTGTAAGGTGTCTTGATATATTCAGGAGCACCACCATAATCCGTGATGATCACAGGTTTATCTCTCAACGCCGCCTCTACAGCCCCCATACCAACACCCTCGGAATGTGAGAAATTCACGTAGCAATCACATCGATTATGAAGTTCATCCATCCCATCATCAGAAAGGAGATCGTTAATGACTTCAACTCTAGGTAACCGAATATCTACTGGTTGATTACATGTCGCCTTTACAACGAGACGTGTATTTGGTTCATTGAGACGGATGAAAGCTTGGAGAACATCTTGAAATTTCTTTCGATGATCCATAATGTTCCCAATATGATAGAATGTGTATGGTCTCTCTTTCGGTGTTGGTACATGAGCGTGAATAACATAGAACTCATTATCAGGAAACTGTCGGGAGAAAACCCTCTTACAGAATTCACTAGGTACGGCAACACGTTTAAACTCTTTCATGATCATACCATAATCTTCATGAACCGTTTCAGTCTCACATATGGTCATACATGTGAGATTCTTGATACGGGTTCGTACATACTTGAGATATTCCAGGTGACTACCAATCGGGAGCATAAAAATCAGGCCATGTTCATGTTCAGGAATTTTACTTCCAAATACATGATAACTTGTATCGGATTGAAACAATCGAGTATATTTTTGAGCATGATTTCCTATACCCGTATTTAGATGAGGACCTATAATGATCATTTGAATTAAAGATAATCTTTCTTTTATATATAATACAATGGATTCTCTACGCAAAGAAATTGAACAGGAAATGAAGCGTGCTCGCCTCGACAAGGGTCGTCTTTACGATATTATTCTCAAACTAGTTGATAACAGTAGCGTAGGTGGTGCGGCCACTCAAGGTTCCCGAGGCCCCCCTGGTCCCCCCGGTCCCCAAGGCCCCCAAGGCCCTCAAGGCCCTACCAGTCCAAAGAGTGAGTCCAAAGAAGCTACTCCCATTATCGATGCATCTGTTAAGAAGGTCCCCATTAAGAAGGCACCCGTTAAGAAGGTCGTCTAAATATATAAGTCAAACCTACCCCATTATAAATACACATCGGTCATTACCCATTATGTATTTATATCGAGACATTTGTATAAAGTAAAAAATATATGATAAAGATATATGGGAAAGAAAGTCCTAAAGGTTGAGAAGCTCATATCAGAAAATGGTATAATAGAGCTTGAAGCAGGTACTCAAATCATAGGTGGTACATTTCAATCTAGTACCCAATGGGGTGCCGGAACAGTAAATACTGATATACATTATAGTTCAGGAGACGTAGGTATTGGTACAAATGATCCCAGGTTTACTCTGGATGTAAATGGTACAGCGAATGTGGGAGTATTAACAACGACGAGTGTTTCAGGTGATGGTTCCGGTCTGACAGGTATTCTAACCTCTGCTATACCCAATTTAAATCAGTCACAATGGACTACTAGTGGTAATGATGTTTATATTGATAATAATTCTATTAGTGTGGGTATAGGAAAGACTCCCACTACAACTTTAGATGTACTTGGTACAGTGAAAGCTACTACAATGCGAGCGACGACTATTGTCGGTGAGGGTTCTGGTATCACGAATATTCAAGCTACGAATATAGCCGGCTTAACTAATTCACAGTGGACTGGGGCGACTAACGGTATAAATTATAGTGGTGGTAGAGTTGGTGTAGGAACCAGTACACCTGGGTTTACTCTAGATGTAAATGGTACAGCAAATGTCGGTGCATTAACGGTGACGACTATTTCAGGTGTTGGTTCCGGTCTCACGGGAATCCCATCTTCCGCTGTTATCGGTGGTTCTGATGTATGGGTTACATCAGGTGCTGATATAAACTTCACTGATGGTAGAGTTTCTATTGGAACGGATATATATGACGCGAACCTCCATGTCGAAGGTACTGTGTTCATATCTTCGAACATTGAAGTTGGTATAGCCAATTTATTCGTAGATACCAGTACTTCTAATGTTGGTATCCGGACGAGTACACCTGGGTACGCACTTGATGTTAATGGTGACATTAACTGTTCAGGTGAATTTTACAAGGGTGGGGCTACATTTGTAACCAGTCCGTGGACAGTAACTAATGATGACCTAAAGTATACGACTGGTAATGTTGAAGTTGGTACAGCAAATTTATTCGTGGATATAGAGAATTCAAATGTGGGTATTGGAACTGCTACACCGTTGGAAAAACTTGATGTTATTGGAGCTGTAAAGGCTACCTCTTTTATTGGAATTCAAGCGAGCGATATTCCAAGTGGTTTAGATACAGGTGTAATCACTACTGGTGTGTTCAACGCACTACGTATTCCTGATTTGCCTGCGAGTAAAATTACATCAGGAACCTTCCCTACGGGGCAAATCCCCGAATTGTCAGCGAGTAAAATCACTAGCGGTACATTCCTTCAAGCCCGTATCCCATTATTGTCGGGTGTAACGGGTGTGTTCGACCCCAATGTAGACGCAATCAAAATTGGTAACGGTGCAGGAACGACCAGTCAAGGAGCTGATGGTGTTGCCATAGGGCATGATGCAGGAACGACCAGTCAAGCAGCTGATAGTGTTGCCATAGGGCATGATGCTGCGACGACGTCTCAGGGAACCAAATCCGTCGCCATAGGGAATCTAGCGGCTACGACGTCTCAGGGAACCCGTAGCGTCGCTGTAGGGTACTACGCGGGTTCGACGTCTCAGGGACAATACTCCGTCGCCATTGGGGTCCAAGCGGCTCAGGATACACAGGGAGAGACTGCTATCGCTATAGGGTATAAATCGGGTAATGCGGATCAGGGAGACCAAGCCGTCGCCATTGGTAAGGACGCGGGTGAATCGAATCAGACAGCCAGCGCCGTCGCCATAGGGTTCGAGTCGGGTAAGACTAATCAGGGAGCCAGCGCCATCGCCATTGGTACGGAAGCGGGTGAAACGAATCAGGGAGACTCCGCTATCGCTGTGGGACAACTGGCGGGTCAAACGAATCAACATGACAACTCAATCATCCTCAATGCCTCTGGTTCGGCTTTGAACAGTGTCGGGGCAAGTAGGTTCTATGTGAAACCTATCCGAACCGCCACCGTGACGAGTAATGTGGTCACTTACAACAGCACGAGTGGGGAAGTATTGGATTGTAATACAGTTACGATAAATACATTAGGGCATATCACAGCAGTTAAATTTTTGGGTGATGGGTCAGCACTTCAAAATCTTCCCTCCGCTGGATACAACTCCGCCGTGGATGATATCAAAATTGGTAACGGTGCAGGAACGACCAGTCAAGCAGCTGATAGTGTTGCCATAGGGCATGATGCTGCGACGACGTCTCAGGGAACCAAATCCGTCGCTATAGGGAATCTAGCGGCTACGACGTCTCAGGGAACCCGTAGCGTCGCTGTAGGGTACGCTGCGGGTTGGAACACACAAGGAGACAACGCCGTCGCTGTAGGTCAACATGCGGCTCAGAATAGACAAGGAGTGGATGCCGTCGCTGTAGGGAATAGAGCGGGTCAGACGGATCAGGGACCCGATTCTATTGCTATAGGATATTATGCAGGTAATTCGGATCAGACATCTAATGCCGTCGCCATAGGGTTCGAGTCGGGTAAGACTAATCAGGGAGCCAGCGCCGTCGCCATTGGTACGGAAGCGGGTGAAACGAATCAGGGAGACTCCACTATCGCTGTGGGACAACTGGCGGGTCAAACGAATCAACATGACAACTCAATCATCCTCAATGCCTCTGGTTCGGCTTTGAACAGTGTCGGGGCAAGTAGGTTCTATGTGAAACCTATACGAGCTGCTACCGTGACGAGTAATGTAATGATATATGACGCTGCGAATGGGGAAGTGATAGATTGTACCGGAGTCACGGTAAGTTCTTCAGGGGATGTCACAGCAACTGGTGATATCACAGCATACTCCGATAGACGTCTCAAAACAAATGTTCAACGTATTGAGAATGCCCTCGATAAAGTGTGTGCCCTCGGGGGGTACACGTTCACGATGAATGAAAAACCTTCTACGGGTCTCATTGCACAGGAGGTTTTGGAAGTTCTTCCAGAAGCCGTTCACGGGTCAGAGGAGACACAATATTCACTCGCATATGGGAATATGATCGGTCTACTCGTGGAGGCGGTTAAAGAATTAAAAGAAAAAATTGGTTAATATAAATGCCTATAAGCCTAAAGGATACGGGGGTACTATTCGGTGATACTGCACCACATTCATTATCTGAACTTTATGGTGAGCCATTCTCGGGTGGAACGACTGCACCAGCTTCGGGGACGATTAATCTAAATGCATTCAATGGTGAAACGCCACCAGCTGTTACCATTACCGGTTTTACAATTGGGACGTACTCTACCACATATTTAGTACCACCCGTACTATCTTCTACTACACAGTCTAATTACACTGTAAGTGGACATACTGGTACAAATAATCTATTAAAAGCATTTGATAGGGCTGCTTACTCAAATTATGATTCGAGAACGGGTGGTGCGAATAGTATTGATGTTATATTTAATAATAACATTTACCAGGGATCGGCAACAACCTGGACAGGTGTGGCTACGTATGATGCACCATGGATTCAGGTAGAATTACCAACCGCTAGAACTGTGGTAGGTATGGTAATAAGATCAGAGGCAGTTACAAATGTAGGACAAAAATTACGATTACTTGGAAGTAATGATAATACTAACTGGGATCTTGTATTTTCGACAAACACTACTATAAATAATCCAGGTGGTGGTAGAAATAATATGAACCCTATTGTCATACAGTTTAGTAGTACTACTGGGTCTTATAAGTATTATGCTTATGTATGGCTGGGAATCACAGCAACCACTGGTACTTACCTTGCACGATTAGCTCAATTTAATCTCATAACACAATAAATCGGTCACATTTTTTATGTGGGAGATTTATTGACCCACCATATGAAGCCACCGAACAGAGATGCTAATAAAGCTATAAGAAGACCAAATGAATACTTTTTGGGGTTTTCATCTGGAGGTTTATCAGGTAACTTCTGAACATTCTGATTAAGTGTATCAATCTTTTTGAGAAGTTTCTCAAGTGCTTGGAGAATCTGGAGTTCTCGGTCTTTTGGTTTTTCTTTTACATTTACAGTGGTAATCTCGAGTACCATATACCACTTTGCATCTGGTTGAAGTGAGACATAGTCACCGTCATCCTGTTGTTCAAAAATCTTAAAGTCTAACTTTTTGATGGAAATTGGGTTGAAATAGTGTTGTGTCCGATTGAAAAGTTTAGCCTGTTTATCTCTTATGACAATACCATTACTACCAGTAAAGTGTCTTTCTAAAGGTACACGAGCAAATACCTGACCATGGCGTTCGTCGAGAATTTGGGCAACCTTTGGTACATCCGGGCAAACGATATCGACAAACTTTGCGACATTGGTATTGAGATTGGAATTATTTTCACCAATTTGTGTGATGTAGAAATCAACCATCTTTATACCCATTACACGCCCCATATCTTCGACATGTGTATTTGATTTCAGTGTAAGATCGAGTGAAAAAGTATTATTCGTTCCATTGACAAAGTTTGAATCGAGTATCACGTATTGAACCTTTTTAGGTATGTCGTCTAAAGACATTTCTAATGTTTACAAATATTATATTATGCTCCCTGCTATTGCACGGAATATAAGCATCGTTGGAGTTTGGGACTTCACCCGTCTCATGAAATCATATAAAAGGAAGGGTCCATAATTATATAGAGATGCTTCTCACAGCTATTTTTAACACCGTAATTGGGATGGGTCCATACTATATGGAATCAACATACAAATGGCTAAAAATGGCTCTATGGAATGCACCAACCCGTATAATCTTAGATGTCCAACTCGAGCAACTGAGACTTGAACGAAATAAATGGAAAGAGGAATATACACCTAAGTCGGAATAAAAACTTAAAAAAATAACAATGACTGAATACGCTATTCCTATTGGTGAACTCATCGCTCGTTCCTCATATCCACTTGGTATTTCGGGATTGGCGACAGACGAACTACGAATTGCATTTCTCCAATCTACTGCTCCACTTTGTTCAGACGTTCAACGTTTGATTTGGCACGAAGTACTTCACTGCTCACAGCCAATTGAACCCCCATCTACGCCTAGGAAATGTCCAACTTATTCCAGACTGTCGTCGGTTTCTTTACCCCGAAACCTGTTTCAGGTAAAGTCATAGAGACCGTGAACGAATGTGGTGAGAAGCGCTATATTGAAATGGAAATTGAAAGAAATTACCAACTAGAAAGACAAAAAGATTTAGAAATTCTCCTTACGAAGTGTAAAAGGTTATTATCCTTCGTAGAGGCAAAAGATGAACTACAAGCTTTCGAGGAGATGGCTTTTTTTGTTGCAAAGGTGAGACAGGCTAAGTACCGTGGTAATGATATTCAGGGTTTGTTTAAAGAGTTTGAAGAAATTGAAAAAAATATAAAAAGGAGTTCTGAGTCTTTTCAAAACCTAAGTAAAATACTAACGATGATGGGGTAATGGATCTCTTTCATAAACTTATCAATCTTATCGATAAAAATTCAGATAAGATCCCTGAGGGTGACTATCTAGAATTATGTAACACCATTCAGGAATTACGAAAACGGGTGAAACCACCATCATTTCTTCTCGATCAAAACGACCCTATGTGGATGGACGATACTTTACCATCAGATCCCGATACAGCTGCTCAACGAGACCGAGAACAATTTCATCAACAATGGAGAGAGAATGAAGATGATGTGCATCCAGGTCTCCACCAGTTTATACACGAGTTACACGAAGCGTGGTCTGAACCCGTAGAACCAGGTGATGGTACTACAAGCCTAAGTGAATAGAAATATTTGTAATTTCAAGTAAATATGGAACAACTCATGAGTCTTATCGATGAAAACTCGGAACGAATACCTGAGGGAGATTATCTACAAATGTGTCGAATAATGAAAGAAATGTATAAAACTAAAAATACATTATTCGTCACACCTGATGTCGTGAGTGAAAATTTCATAATGACTTCGGAAGCCCTAAATAAGTGTCATACCTGGATTAGAAGTACCGAAGCCCTCCGAGAATCTTTTATTGAACACGAGAAGGATCCCGATGACAAGGTGAAGTTGGGAATTTATAAACAAATTCGAGAAGCCTCTAGATCCTATTGGTGTGAACTTTGCCGAACCTATGGGTATGAGGAACTCATGTGGTTTGTGCATCGTGGTACAAACGCAGAGAGAGATTTCAGATATTATGGCACCGCGCATAATTAGAACCTAAGTTTGTAAGAATATACGTATTTTTAATCTAAAAAACATGGAAGACCTCCGAAGCCTTATGGCTTGTATTGACGACATCTCCAGTAAGATCCCTGATGGCCTCTATCTGGAGATGGCCGATAAAATGAAACGTGTTCATGACCACATGAACGGTAACAAACCGTTCCACGAAGACACGTTCTACTACAGCGACGATGATTCAGAACTTGAAAGTGAGGAGGATGATG
>Ga0302116_1000468_pt1 | contig 24447 bp, 21 predicted proteins | sample AG5_SCM_MG_FD_203124 | JGI IMG/M metagenome (GOLD analysis project Ga0302116, IMG submission 203124) | Marine microbial communities from Western Arctic Ocean, Canada - AG5_SCM | ecosystem: Environmental > Aquatic > Marine > Oceanic | place: Canada: Western Arctic Ocean | collected 2017-10-01 | reverse complement strand
ACCGAGCTAAAAGGAGGACCAAAGCGAACCAGCCGTGGTCGCCAGGAGCGGAGCCGCCGCCGCTAGAATAGTGAACGCTATGAACACCGCCGCCGCCGGGTCCGCCCAAGCCCAACCACGCGTCTGCACCAGGTACGTACTCACGATGACCCCGACGCTCCCCAACGTGTCCGCCAGCACGTGCAGGAACACCGCCCTCATGTTCGCGTCGCCGCTTTTGGCTTTTGGCTTTGGCTTTGGCTTTGGTTTTTTTTGGCGACTCGTCATCCCCGAACTCGCGTCCCCGATCGGTCGGCACAAGTCGGCACCCATCTCGTCGTATTCGTCCCCACCCGCGATTGTCCCACGTAACAACACCCCGGTACGCACGCACCACGACCGCGTCTCCCCGCTCTCCGGCCACCCGCCGCTCCTAGCCGTGACCACGAGTCCGTCCTCACTGAAACTAACGCTCTGCCGCAAAGACCGAGACCGAGACTCACCGTCCCCGCCGCCGAACCCCATCAACTCGATCGAACGCGTCCGGGCCCTCGCGTCGGTATCCACCAGCCAGATCGTCCCCCCCGCCGCGCCCATCATCGCCGCGTGTCTCCGCGTCGGCGACGGCACGATCTCCGTCGATCCCCCGAAGTCGACCACCTCGGCGTTTTCGCATTTACCGCCGCCCCATCCCGACAGCGCCGGGCAGCTCGTGCCGTCGCGGTGCGAGTGTGTGTGCGCTTCCGCGCATAGCAACAGCCCGAGCGCGTTGACCGCCAGCCCGATCACGCTCGTCGTCATCAGGCCGCTCGAGCCCATCGGTTTGGGCTCGATGAACCGCGTCGCGCTCTCGCGCACGATGCCGATGGACACAAACACGAGCGATACGCCGTTGACGAACCCCTGTATAATTGTAAAACATGCCGTCAGCCGAATTGCCCATACACGCATTGAAAGAAACAGAACTCACCGCGAGCGCCTCTGCGTTTGCGTGTCCAAACGGGTTGCGCATGGCTACGAGGGCGAGCACCAGGCTGGCGTTATCGAACAGCATGTGAAAGGCGTCGCTGAGTAGCCCGATGGAGTCGTCCGCGGCGCCGACCGCGAACTCCACGAGCATGAACAATGAGTTGCACGCGAGGAAGGTGAGGACTCTGCGGTGCCTCGGCATCGACGTCGCCGACGCTCTCGTCGACTCCGCCGCGTCGCCGATCGTCTCCAGCGCCCTCCACGCCCGCGACGCGAGCGACGCCGGGAAGATCGAGACTGCGGCGATGTGGAGGTAGGTCCAGATCATGGACGCGTCCGCGCGGAGGCGGTAGACGTCCCCGGGGACGCCCTTCTTCGCGAGGGATGAGGCTGCCTTGATGGAGCTCCTGAACTTCATCGCCCTCGGATGCACGACGGTTCGGGGGTGATACGTCGCGGGTGATACGTCGGGATACGCCGGTTCGCCCGGTTCATCCCGACGCGATCGAAGGCTCATCGTGTGGATCGTGAGGGGCGGTGGTGGGCGGTCGTCGTTCGCCCCCGCGCGGCGCCCCTCCCGACGCCCGCGCCCCGACAAGTGGGAAGGTCTCGGGAGTAACAACACGTTTCATCTCAGAGAGGTATTTTTCGTGTTGGTTGGCGCCAGCGGCGCGTGTCAGACCCGATTTGGGATATCTTTTGGCGATCACACGTGCGGCCGGCGGGGCACTCGATTCAGGCACGGGAGAGACGCGGCCACGTCCGCTAGGCCGGCGAGTAACGATGGTGTCCTTCCAGAAACCGAGGTGAGCGTCGCGCGTGTCCCGAACCCTGAGCGTTGCGCGTGTCCCCGAACCCTCAGTCAGGGAACGCCGTCCGCCAATTCCAAAATTACAGACGACTGAATGAATGAATGAGCCCAAATTCTGCAACCCGCGCAGCAACCAACCCCCCGCCTCCCCGCGAACATCCCCGCTGACCTACTCGCCCCCCCCCACCTACACCGCACAGGGAAATCACGGCGGCCGTCGAGGTGGACTTCGGCGCCGGCCCTTACGAGCGCGTGGAGATCCGGTACGGCGAGGACCCGGTCAAGCTCGCGCGGCAATTCTGCGCGGACAAGGGATTCTCGCAGACGATCATGATGCCCCTCGCGGTCAAGCTCGCGCAGGCACTCGACAAGGCTAAGCGCCAAGCCGCCGACATCGCCAAGACCGGCCCGAAGGTTGCGCACGGCAAGATCAACTCCGCACGGCAAAAGGCCAAGGCGGAGGAGGCGCGAAGGCAGAAAGAAGAGATGGCGTCGAAGCTCTTCAAGCGCCTGGACCAAAACGGAGACGGCGACGTGAGCATCGCGGAACTCCAGGAAGCCCTGCTCAAATCCTCCGACACGGTGCGCATGCTCGGGCTGACCTCGATCATCGTGTTCGACCCGAAGACGGACAAGATGGTGGTCCAGCGGGACGCGCTGACGGAGTTTCTGCGGCGATGGGACGGCGACGGCAACGGAGTGTTGTCCAAGGCTGAATTTTCCCGAATGTTCCAGCTCAAGGACAAACCGAAGGGTAAGAAGTACAGCGCCTTCTCCTCCACCAACTACCGCGAGTACGATCGCGATAAGATGGAAGAGGAGGAGGCGCGCCAGCTCCAGCGCGAGCGGTTCGCGCTTCGCAAGTACGGCAAGGATGGGCTCATTCTCGACGACTGGGTGCGGCACGTGACGTCCAAGCCGAAAAAGTTCGTCTTCGGTGCGGGCCCCGGTAAGCGCAAGGAGTTTGAAGAAGACATCCAGAAGCTTCGAGAGAAAAACAAGGAGAAGTACCCCGACGACGAGCTCCAGCCCCCGGGGCAGGTTTTCGATAAGCTCTACACCAAGGCGATGGAGAAGAAGGAGCGCGAGCGAACGATTGAGAAGCAAAAGGAGGAGAGCGAGGTCATGGCTGCGCAAGCCGCGAAGAACACCCGCAAGAGCGTCATGTCCAAGGTATCCCGCGAGCTCATGCGCAACCGCACCGCGGGCGAGTACTCCTCGTACAACGAGCGCCTCTACGCGGAAGCCTCGCAGCGCATGGAGGCGCGGAAAGAGATGTCCCGCCGAGCTCGAGAGGAGCGCGAGCGGGACGAACTGAAAGAGGTGACGATGCAGCCCGAGATCAGCGCCTACGCCAAGCACCTCAAGCGCCCGGAGGCTGCCTGGGAGAAGCTCGGCGACGGCTCGAAGGTTCGCGAGAAGTACGGCAAGCTCGCGGAGATCAAGATGGAGATGGAGAAGAAGGAGCTCCGCGATTGCACTTTCCGGCCCAAGATCAACGCGAAATCCAAGGAGATGATGCGCGGTCGCCTCGACAACTTGAGGGATCGCGGTCTGAACCACCACGACCAGCTGTACTTCGACGCTAACCGACGGCAGATGCGCCAGGAGGAGTACGAGGCCTGGAAGGCGAGCGAGCACACGTTCTACCCCAACGCGCACCGGGTCGTCGAGGAAGGCGGGGTCGACGCCGAAGACGATTACCAAAATCCTTCGCCTTTCAACGCCCCAACGGTGAACCACGATCGCGTGGTCCAGCGGCTGCAGGCCTCCGCCGTTCGCAGCGAGCAGCACAGGGAGAGGCTCGCGGACGAGATGTACGGCAAGCTCGGCAAGCCGCAGACGGGCCGCGCGCCGCAGTTCCCACGGAACCCCGCGAACATGCCCATCCACGATTTACTCTACGCCAATCGGTCCGAATTCGACGACAAGCGCGAGCTGCTTCGCATGCGCGACGACGAGCGGCTCAAGGAGGAGGCGAGCGCGGTGCTCAAGAGCGAGCGGAGCAGGGACCTAGCGGCGGCGCTCAAGAGGCGCAAGCTTCGTCGCATGTTCCGCGCGCTCGACACCACACACCGCGGAGCGCTGAACCTCGGTTCCTTGGTTCAAACCCCGGGGTGGGAACGCGCGTTGCTCAACGCCGGCGGCGCCTCCTCGCCCGGCGCGAACGGCAAGCACGGCGAGCTCAGCAGGGAGCAAAGCGTGGACAGCGTGTCGCCAGCGGCCGGCGGGTCCCACAGCGGTTTCGCGAAGAACGGCGGCACTCGCGACGAGGTTTCCGAGCACGATCTGAAGCAGATGAAGGAGGACGTCGAGGCTGCTTCGGCGAAACTCGGCGACGCCCCGACGGACGCCGACAAATTCGTCGAGGCCATGGAAGTTCACCTCGCCAAGTCCCGGACGGGACCGCGCGCCTACCTCGCGCCCAAGTCCGGGTACAGGGCCGTCAAGGCTGAGCGCGCCGTCGCAGCCGCGGAGCTCGCGGAGAAGAAAGGTATGGACGACGCCAAGACGGGTGTCTCGCTGGAGCGAACTAAAAAACTCGCCGAGGCTCGACAACGCAAACTCGGGTGGGATCACAACACGCCGTACTACGAGAAACTCATCGCGGAAGGTGAGCGATCGAAGCAGAAGCTCGAGCAGCTCGCGGCGGAGGTTGAGGCGGAGCAGATGTCCAAGTACACCTTCCAGCCGGAGACGCTCAAGTTCAAGTCGCCTCATGCACCGGTGACTCACCGCCCGCGATCCGCGATGGCCCGATCGGACGCGTCCAACACCTCGCACGGGTCCAGGTTGGACCCGATGCGCCCGCCCACGCAGGAGCGCACGGGCGAGGAGCGGTACGCGGACCTGGAACGGGAGCTCGAGGCGGTGCTGGCGTTGGGAGAGGGTGGCGGGGGTAACGCCGAGGATCTTTTGGCGGCGCTCGGCGATCAATCGCCGGCGCGGGGAGGACGGCTGCCGGACCTCGAGTCCTCCGACTCCGAGGAGGAGGAGGAGTGATGGAGGAGCGATACGATCGCGACACGGGACGCGATTCGAACTACGAACTACGATACGTTCTAAATATTCAAGTCTTTTACAGCAAGCGGCGAGTCTAATAAGTGTGTTACCTTCAGTAGTCTGGGATGCCGTAAGTCACGAGGGTGTACAGGAGTCCGAGCCAGATGGGCACTAACAACCCGAGCGCCTCCGTCACCGTGAACGTCCCTACCGGATCATCCTTCGCCGTGAACCACACGTTCCGCCCGGACAGGTACGCGATGATGTACCACCCCGGCCACCGCGTACCTCGGCCCCACCACCACACCGCGCCCTTCGCCTCGTTGGCCTTTTTGTCGAATTCGTCGCCGAGTTTTTGGCTCATCGCTTTGTAGGACTTCGCGGTTTGCAGGCCCGCGCGCTGGCACATCTTGTACTCGGTGGGCGCGAGGGCGTAAACCTCCTCGAACTTGGCGATGGCCTGCGCGTGCTTGCCCTCCGCCTGGAGCGCCTCGCCCGCGAGCAGCGCGGCTTTGCCAGACGCCTTCAAGGCGGGATCGGTCTCGTTGTATAAGATGGAGGAAAGCCACGCGGGGGAGAACGGGGTGAGGTCGGCGGCGGCGGCGGACGGCGGGCGTGTGGCGCCCTCGGTGGCCCACGGGAAGATGAACGCCTCGCCGAGGGTGAACAGAGCCTTGCCCGCGAGCAGCGTGCGCCTGGAGAGGCCTTCGGACTCGTCGGATGCCGAGTTGTTCTTGGTGCCCACGCGACCGCCCGTCGCGCGGACGACCGTGCGCGACCTCGCTCGGGCCGGCCCGGACGGCGAGGACGAGGATGCCGCGGCGCGCTTCATCACGTCGGCGCCGCGTCCGGGAGATGCCTGCGCGGCGATACGGGCCGGCGGCGATATGGTCGATAGCACTACCATCGTGTTGTCGAGAGTGATGACGACGATAGCAGCAGCGACGTCATCGCTTCGCTTCGACTGGACGACGGTTCGAGAACACTGCAGCTTTTTTTTAATGCAGCTTTTTGGTTAGACGCCTAAACGTTAACTAATCGTTTCATGTATGGGCATTCAAGGTTACATTTGGTGATTCGCTATTCCAGTGCGCTTTTCATCCCAAAATACCGCCTTCTGCTGCCTTCTGATTGGTCGAACTGAGTCATTTTTTTATTTTGGCCCCCTGCCGCCGTCTGTTGATTACTCCGATCGCGCGCGATCACCTTGACCTCACAGCACGTGGCACGTCCCCGCAGACACCCGCACGCACACGATCATGAAGCTGATCACCGTCGCGACCGGCGCGGTGGCGCTCGGAGCGCTGCTCACCGGCGCCACGGCCGCGGACAGCGTCCACCCCTTCACCCCCGTGACGGTCACCGGCGCCACCGCCTTCCTGGAGACCTTCACGTCCGGCGATCTCGGCGCTTGGTCCTCCGCGAGCGACGAGAAGTACGCCGGCGTCGCCACCGTCGTCAAGGCGGACGGCACCGAGGACGACGGCCTCTACGTCACCGAGGCTGCCCGCCACTACGGCTACTCCGCGCCCCTCGCCGCACCCTTCGATCCCTCCGGCGGGCTCACCCTCCAGTACGAGGTTGCCCTCCAAGATGGCCTGGAGTGCGGAGGCGCGTATCTCAAGTTCCTCACCGCGGGTGACGGCCCCCACGACGCCGCCGGTTTAAACGGTGACTCCCCGTACACCGTCATGTTCGGCCCCGACAAGTGCGGCGGGACCAACAAGGTGCACGTCATCTTCCGCCACAAAGCGCCGGATGGCACGATCGAGGAGAAACATCTCACCGCGCCCCCCGCGGTTCCGTTCGACCGCCTTCCCCACCTCTACACCCTCGTCGTCAACCCCGACAACACGTTCGAGGTCAAGGTGGACGGCGAGACGCAGTCGGAAGGGTCACTCTTCGATTCCTTCGAGCCCCCGTTCAACCCCCCGGAGACCATCGACGATCCGGAAGACTCCAAACCGACCGACTGGATCGATTCCCCGAAGATGGAGGACCCGGAGGCTTCCAAACCCGACGATTGGGACGAGGACGCCCCGATGCAGATCGACGACGCGGACGCCGTCAAGCCCACGGGGTGGCTCGACGACGAACCGGCCGAGATCGACGACCCGGACGCGGAGAAACCCGACGACTGGGACGACGAGGAAGACGGAGATTGGGAAGCTCCGCCGGTGCCCAACCCGCTGTGTACCGGCGAGAACCCGGGATGCGGCGAATGGATCCGCCCCAAAACTCACAACCCCGACTACAAGGGCAAGTGGTACCCGCCCATGGTCGATAACCCCGACTACGTCGGACCGTGGGCACCTAAAAAGATCCCCAACCCGAACCACTTTGAGGACAAAGCGCCGCTCGCCAACGTCGGATCCGTCGGCGCCGTCGCGATGGAGATCTGGACCATGTCCAAGGGTATCGTGATCGACAACGTGCTCGTCGCACCCGACGACGTCGCCGCGAAGGAGCTTCAGGAAACCCAGTGGCGCCCCAAGTACGAAGCCCTCAAGAACGTCAAAGATGTCGCCGACGCGGAGGAGGCCAAGGCGGCTCAAGAAGCCGTCTCACCGACGCGCGGGTTCAAAGGTATGGTCGTCGACGCGGTCTCCGGCGTCGGCTCCGTCCTCCCCGGCGCCGCGGGCGACAAGCTCAGCGACTTTGCGGTTCTCCTCGAGGATCCCGATAACACCCCAACCTTCTACGCCTTTGTCGTGGGCATCGCGCTGATCATCGCGCTGATCGTCACGTCCGTCGCGGACCTCTTCGCCGGCGGTGAAAAGGATGAAGCCGCCGACAAAAAGAAGAAGGATTCCAAGAAGGCGGCCAAGGCTAAGAAGACTGACGAGACGGAGCCCGACGACGAGGCCGAGGAGGAGGAGGCTGACGAGGAAGAAGAGGAGGAGGACGAGGACGAGGCTCCCAAGACCGCCACCAGGAGGAGGACCAAGCGCGGTTAAGCGTGCCTCGATGACTAACACGCTCTCTTGAATCATAAAATACTTTACTGTGCGACTCGAAAGCTACCTTCGGTTAAAGATACGCACACTTCGTCAGAAGACTCACCACGGCAGCTGCGGCGGCCACGCGCTCGCCCCGCGAACCGCGCTGCTCTCCACACCGCGCTCGATTCCCCCCCGGCTGCCCCCGCCGCGCTGCGAGCTGGCCGCGGTTTCCGGCCTTCTCCGCGGCGGCGTCCCCGGAGCGGCTCCCACGGAGACGCCCACGACTGCACAGCTGTGAATGCCGCACAGCTGTGTCGAACTCGTTGTCCTCGAGACAGACACGGACATCGGGCGGCGTCCGCATCTGGTCCCGGGTCTCGACTCGCCGTCCGAAGACGCCGCCGAGACGGACCCGATCGATCCCCCGTCCCAACTCTGCGCCGGCGTGGACGGCGCAAAGGTTAAAAGATTATTTCCCGGGTTCGGGCTCGTCGCGACGACGTCGTTGCCCCTCGGCGTGAGACACTCGGTCATGACCACCTCATCGCCGAACGCGGTATCCATATCCACCGACGAGGAGCCCTGCGACGGCTTGGGTGCCGGCGGGAAGGCTTCCTCTTCCCAATACGTCGCCCACGGGACCGGCGTCCCGACGTTCTTGTTCGTCACCGCTGACCTGGTGGCCGGACGCAGGAGTCGCTCGGGGAGGGCGGCTTGCTCGGACGACAGCGACGCGACGACGGCCTCCACGGCGGCGCGCGTGAGGCCTTCACGCGGGTGCGTCATGACGTGCCTGCCCACGAGGAGTTCGCCGCAGAGCTCGCTGACCAAGGCGCGATGGTCGACGGCGACGAAGTGGGTCACCGTGTCGGCCGCGTTGGGAAAGGCTGAGGAGGAGTGACGGTTGGTCTGCTGGTCCACCTGCGCGGCGCGGACGGTGCGCGCGTGCGCGTTGTGGTCCTCGACCCACGCGAGTATTTCCGTCGCGCGATGCTCCGTGTACGGCGAGCCGTGCTCGGGGGTCCTGTCGAGCAGCGCGAGGCGGTGTCGCGCGAGGACCCGGGCCCATTCGTCGCGGGCCAATGGACATCGACGCCAGTCGGAGCTGAGCACGAGGTGCGCGCCCGTCCGTTCGACGATCTCGCGGAGGTTCTCGACCAGCGTATCCTCCGCGACGCCGGGCCTGGAGGTACGGGATGGGATGGGGGATGGGATGGATGGACGGTGCGAGTCAGCTCGTGTGATGCGCCGGTGTCTCGGGGTCCGAGCGCATTCGCGCGGTGCGTTCCGGAAGAATGGGTTTGTTGAAATGCGACGAAAGGCGCGGCGAAAGGCGCGGCGAAAGGCGCGGGTAAAGGCGCGGCGACGCACCTGCGGGTCACCAGCACCCCATCCACGTCCAGAAATATCACCTTCATCACGTCCGCGCTCTTCAATTCGCGTGTACAGGACGTGTCGCGCGCGTGTGTATGAGAACGAGCTAAGAGAGATGTCGCGGCTGACGTTTCGTCTCACCTGAAGAGGGCAACGCAGGGACAGCTGACTCACCGGCTCGATCTCATTTCCCGGGGCGCGGAGAAGGAGGGCGACGGAGAGTGCGCCGAGATGGGTGCGACGGCGCTGGTCGGGCGATGCATGTTCGCGTTCGTCTTCCTCGCGTCGTCGCTCAACAAGCTCCAGACCCTGAGCGATCCGATCGCGGGCGCCGCGACGCTCGCGTCCATCGCCCCGCGCCTGGGAGCCGCGCGCGCGCTCTTCCGCGACAAGACTGGATTCCCGCTCTGGATGGTGCTGCCCTTCACGGACCGGACGCTGCTTACGTTGGCGGCGCTGACGGAGGGAATCGGCGCGGCGCTGTTCATCGCGGACTCGTCACTGGGCGCCAAGATGCTCATGCTCTTCACGCTCGTCGTCACGCCCGTCATGCACCCCTTCTGGCTGAATCACGACGAAGGAAGCGCGGGGTACCAGGTGGACATGATCATGTTCTTCAAAAACGCGGCGCTCTTCGGGGCGTTGCTGTTCTGGCACGGCACGCGACCGGCGGTGGTGGGGTCCAGGCGGGTCGGGGCCCACGGATCGACAAACGACAGCGCCGGCGGCGCCGCGAGCAGGGTCAAGTGGGAGTGAACACGAGCGGCGGGGCGGATTGTTAGCAATGAAATAGCCAAAAAATTTGTTAGCTATGGGTAGTAAGTGTTAGGGGTTCGCGACCGTCGTGGTCCATCTTCGTCTCTGTCTGTTCACCGTGCGTCCGTGTATTCGTCGTGTTTCGTTCTTCGTCCCCTCCCCTGTCCCTCCACGTGCCATCTCACATCACGCTGTTGCGGAGCTCGTGACCCTTGATCCCCGCGCTGCCCGCGGGCTTGGGCTCGAGCGCCCCCGCGCTGCCCGTCCGAACGAGCGCCTCCTCGTCAACCTCCACCGGAAGTACCTCCTCGCGGATGACGCCGGCAACGGAGTTCGTCCCCACCGGGCGCATGGCCTCGACGCCCGCGACGAAGAAAGGGTCCGCCGCCGCCGACGACGGCGCGAGCGCGTATCCCTCGCCACCGCCGACAACCACGCCATCAACGGCGTCGTCGACGGGAGTATCAACGGGAGTGAGCGCGAGCTCGAAGGATGCGATCTCGCGGGCCACGGCGTCACGCCACGCGGGCGACGCCGCGAGCCTCGCCGCCGCCTCACGCACAGCCCTACTCTTACTCCCGCGGAGCAACGCGCCGACGGGAACCGCTGTGAACAAAACATGACGTCAGTCAGTCGAATTCCGGTGTGAAAATAAAAAGAAACTCACCCGCGCCGGTCCTCCGCACCAGCTCCCTCGTCGCCGACGACGCCAGTGACAGGTGCGCCATCGTGGTCAACGCGGCGGACTCGTCGGGTGAACCAAAGTCGTATCCAGACGCGCTTCCGGGTCCACTTCCGGATCCTCGCGATCCCGATCCGCCCGAGCCGTACCCGTCACCCGGCGAAGTGCCGCGAGTGAGGTTCAGGACGAGCCCCTCGGACGCGGCGTACGCGGCGAGGAGCCTCGCGGACTCGCGCAGGTCCTGTACAAAACACACAAGACGACGTCACTCTAATCGCCCGTACAGTACGAAAATACAAAGGTAAAAATGAACGTACCTCGAAACGCTCGACGACCAAGCTGTGGAAACCCTCGAGGGGCGAATCCGGCTCCATCAAGTCGTCCTCTTCCCGCGTCTCACTTCGGAGGGTGTCCAGCTTACCGCCGAGGTTCCATATCGCGCCGGTACCGCCGAGGGCGATCGGGTCACGCGGCGGTACCGGCAGCGCGGGGGTCACCGGCTGGGGCATGCGCGCGGGGAGGAGCGCTCTGGAGTGAGAAGACACTGGGGGGCAGTGCATACCGTCGGCGCGGCGGTGACCACTCGCCGGGATCCTCCCGAGGGTGTCGAGCGCGGAGGAGCTCCCGAACTCACCCGGGGCCGTGCTCGCGGTAGGTGACGTCCCGCACGTCCCGCCGTTCCGCGCGATGAACGCGCGAGCCGCGTTGTACGGCGGTGAAGTTCGACTCGAGGTACGGTACCCTGTAAACAAAACACGACGTCATTGTTCTAATTGCACCTATGAGAACGAGAATTAAAATGAACTCACCGGCTCCCCCCGCGAGATTCTCGAGCGTGAAGATGCTTCCTGGGGAGTACACCGCGTTCTCAGACTCGTGCCTGACCTCATCCGTGGAGTACCGGCGAAGTAGTGAGAGCCCCGAGGGTGTTCCCATACCCCCCGCGTCGACCCCGACCCTGAAAAAAACAAATTTCGTTTGGCAAACGTCGAGAGAATTAAAGAAATACTCACCTCGAACCGCGTCGGCGCTCCGCGGCGGCGGCGATTGACGCAGCCTGCGCCGCCCACGAATTCGCGGCGACGGCGTCGTGAGAGCTTAAATCGTTGATGGGACGCCCCGCGTAGACGACGGCGGGGGAGGGCTCCCCCCCGTCGTTGAAGAGCGACGCGTTCAACAGCGGCGATTCGCCCGGAACGTCGTCGAGCATTTTCGGCATTGTCGGCGGGGCGATCGGGGAGGATGGCGGGGGAAGAAGCTTGCGCTTACCGAGCGCGTAGGACTTACCGCCGGCGGCGCGTCCTTCACCGCCGTTGGGGGTGAACTTCGCGGGGCGGGTTCGCCTGCGCTTGGGTGCCCTCGCGGTCACCGTCGCTCGCTCGACTCCTGTTACCAAAACACGAAGTCAATTTAATTTCCAACACGCGAATACACATAAACTCTCACCGGGTTCGAACTTCACCGCCGGCTTACGCGATCCACCGCGCGAACGTTTACCCTTGGGCGCCGCGCCGTCCGCGTTGGGCCTGGCCGCCGCGGCTCGTCCGCCCTGCCCGCCGCCGCCGCCGCCGCCGGTGGTTCGTTTATCCCCGGCTCGCAGAAACGGTCGGTTGTGAACCACGCGGCCGTCCAGTACGTGGGCACCCGCGGCGAGGGACGTCTGCGACGCGTGCGACGCGAGCGCGCGCGGCGGGGGCACGTAGGTGTCGTCCGGCTTCCCGCGGCACTCCGGGCACCGGTACGGCGTGGACGACATGGCCGCACCGTCGGCGTTGAACAGCGATACTCGGGGATCCGGGATCGAAGGGGCGGGCGGCTTCATCTTGACGACTGTCTCGGCGTTATCCTCTTGTCGCGGTGGTTGTTCCGCGGCGGCGGCGGGGAGGGAGATATCGGCGGTGGCGGTGGCCGCGGGGAAGGTGGACGCGAGGGCGTCGGGGGCGTGCGCGAGCTCGCACGATACGTGCGACCAACGCTCGCAAAAGTCGCATCCGATCCACGGCCCCGCGGGTCCAGCGGCGTCGTCATCGGCACCCTCCAACTTGCGGTACACCTCCTCGCAGTGCACGCAAAACCAGCCGCGTTTGAAGAGGATCCCACACGCGTTGCACAGGCTAACGGGTTCCGTCTCGTTCGGTCGGGTCCACCCTTTCCGCCACATGGGGGTATCCTGTCGTCGGAGGTGAAGCCGCGGGGGTTGGTTATTTTGGTTATTTTGGTTATTTTGGTTTTTCGTTTGGTTTTGGGTATGTTGGCTTTTGAAGGTGGGCTCCTTTTGGGCGTCGGGGCGGCGGAGAGGGACCGAGCGGGGGCGAGTTGGGGACGCGGGGGGGCGGTATGGGACGTACCCCGCGGGTGCACGCCGGATTGGCGCACATCAGCCCCATCGTTCGGCGGTCGTCGCGCGCGGACCCGCGGGGCGCGTGCCGGGGAAGCGGCGGTTCTCTTCGGGGTTTGAAAACCCTGCTTCGCGGGGCGCGTGCCCTCGACCGAGAAGCCTCCGGACGGGGGCTCGCGCGCCGCGTGACGTGCGGGAGCGGTGTGTACCCCGCGGGGGACGCGCGGATCCGGGTGGGTGCGTCGGGAAGGGACGCGCGATGAAGGTTGGGTGAAGTCTTGGAAGGGTCGCGGACGGCGGGGGCGCCGCAAACACTGGTCGTTGAGTGGGCTCGTCGTGGTCGCACGCCCCTTTTTCGAACTGCGCAGCTGGCGCGACGCGAGTGGACGCGAGGATCTGACACGCTGGTTTCGTCGGGTGCCGCTTCGAGTCCAGTCGACCACAGGACACTGGCGACAAACTGACACCTGGCGACAGCCCTGTTTGTGAAAAGTTTGGCACCCGAGTTAAATTTGCTGAAGTTTTCGAGCCCGCCAGTTTTTGACGCGCGCGCGGGGCGAGACACCTCGACCGATACGAGGGGGGGCGAGTGACGGGTCGCGATGGCCGCACGCGGCGAGCGTACGATACCCGACGGCGCATGAGGACGCGTCGCTCGTCGTCCCAGGGGACGCCCCCGGCGCCCGCCCCCGCCCTCGACGGATCAGCCCACGACGATGAGGGTGCCCAACAAAAACCGCCCGAGTCGATGTCGATGGGAGACCTCGCCCCTTCCGAACCCACCAGGTCCATCGCGCAGGCGCTCAGCTGCCGCCCCGAGGACATCCACAAACCCTCGCGGCGCCCACGCGGGGTCCACCACGGCGGTAAACCCGGCGGCGGGGACCCCGCCACGCGGCATCATGACGGCAGGCATCAAAACTACATGGCGCACAAGATCGAGAAACTCGGCGAGCAGAACGACGCGGTGAGCGCCGGCGTCGGGGTCTTCGCTGGGGTCTCCGTCTACGTCAACGGGCTCACCACGCCCCCGTGGATGGACATCAAGGAGATCATGCTCGCGAACGGGGGTAAGTTTGCCAACTATTACTCCAGAAGCGTCGTGACACACATCGTGTGCCAGCATCTCACAAACGCAAAGCTGGACGCCTTGCGCCGGTCGGACAGAGACCATCCCCCGGTGGTGACACCCGATTGGGTGACGGCCAGTCTTGACGCTGGGAAGACACTGCCGTGCGCGGAGTTTGCGCTGGAGGGGACGCTGGAGCCGGGGGTACGGAGGATGACGAGCCTGCTGGCGAGAATGGCACCCCCGCCCGACCCCGACCCCGACCCCGAGGTCGACCCCGATGAAGATGGAAACCAGACTGAGGAGGAGGAGGAAGAGGACGTGGACATCTTGCCCACCCAGGACGACGACGACGACGATGCGATGGACGATGAACGGAACGTGACGGAGACCCGCAGTCTAACTGCCCATACGGAGACCCCGGTGACGACGACCTCGGGTTCGGGCTCGGTTGTGATTTTGGTTGAGTTTCTCACAGTCGCCGACCACCTCGCTGCTTCCGACGAGGACGCCACCTCGCTCGCGGGCGCTAAAGTGGCATCCGCCGCGGCGTACGGCGCGCTCGCCGCGGCGGTCGACCCGACGCGGATCGTGCCCGTGGGCGCGGGGGAGGCGCTCGTGGCGCCCGAGACAGACCCGGGCTCAGAAGCCGGCGACATCGCAAAGGCGATGGCCGCCGCCGGGATACGCGCGAGGGCCTCCACGGTGACCGTCGAGGACGTGCCGCGGGGAGGGACCGTGCGTGTGGTGCCGGTGCGTCATCCCCCTCGGCTCCCGCACGACCCCAAAACCCCGGGAAGAAGCGGAAGCGGGAAGTCCTCGGGCGCCCGGTTGAAGTCGGCGATGAAAACGCCCGGCGATGAAGAGCGGCACTCGTCCGAACGCAAGCGAACCGTTCGATGGTCCAACGCCGTCGCCGATGACATCATCGTCGCGGGCGCCGGGGGTGAAAGGCCGGTCCCGTCCCCTGCGGGGTTTGTCGATCGACATCGACCGTCACCAAGGGGTCTGATGCCGCCACCGCCGATGCGCCGATCGTCGTTTTTCGCGGAAGCTGCCAACTTGTCGATGGACCGCGTGGACCCTGACACGCTCGCCGCGATGCCACCCGATGTTCGCGCCGAGCTCATGCACGGTACACGAGCCCGTAGCGGCGGCGGCGGTTTATCGGGGCCGAACCAGCCGAGCCTGCGACAGTTCATGTCGCGAGCGGGGGGCGCACTCGCCGACGCCGTCGTGAGGGGTACCACGGGGGAATCGACCGACGGCGGCGACGGGGCGGGTCGGGGCGCGACGAAGCGGGGCTGGGACGCGTTCGGGAGCATCCTGGGAATGCGCAGGGACGGCGGCGACGGCGCGGGGGGGAAGAGGGCCAGACCCGCGGATGAGACTGTCGGACACGACGGAGGAATCTCCGGAGACGTTGGCTCGGACCTACCGGAGTCGTACTCGCAGATCGATCGATCGTTCCTGGAGGCTATCGGCGAGGAAGAGCGCGCCAGGCTCAGGGCGCACTACCAATCCGTAGCGGACCGCCGGCGCGCCACGACTGTCCCGGAGATCGAACCCATGAGGACCCATGAGGACTTACTGACGGTGCATATCGACGGCGGCGATTTCGTCGAGCCGGGGCCGGATGCCATCGGCGAAGACGCTGTGACGCCGTTGACGACGGACGCCGCGATCGACGCCTTCCGCGAGGCCCTCACGACGTGCGTTCAGGGCGGAGATGTGGACGTGGGGGTCGCGGGTGACCTGCTCGCGGCGCAGTGCGAGGCGCAGTGCGAGGCGCATCACCTCGAGTCCACACGGCGGTTGATGCTGTGCGGTAAATCGCTCGCGGATGGGTCCCCGGGGTCGGCTTGGTCCGCCGCGTTCGAAAGTGTCAAGGCTCGGGTGTTGGATGTGGTACGTAGGGAGTACGACGGCGCGGAGTTGTCGTTTGGGTGAATGAATCCGCGGCGGTTTTTTACAAGTCATTAGAGCTCTAGGCTACCTTAGCAACTCGCACAGATGTGAATGAAGTACGGGAACGGTGTTAGCGAGCGGGGCATCTTCTCGTCAGTCGTCGTGTTCGTGGGGTGGGTAGTTCGTCGACGTGGGATTCGTGGGAGCATGATATTCTCATGGTGATGAGAAAAGATATCGAAAGACAACTTTATCATGCTCCCAAATGGAACCTCATTCCACGTCGAGGAACTGAAGGTGCATCAATCTGCCACGAACACGACGTGCGCTGACTCAAAAAAGATGAACGACAAGAAGATGCCCGGCGGTCGGGGCGACTGGTTCACGTCTCGATCTTCGTGCGCGGGTGCGTTCCTCGACATTGTTCGCAGCGAGGGGATGACGCAGCTTTGTGTACGGTAAACATGGCTGCGGCATCACCTGCAAATAACAACAATGTCGAGGAACATCAATCAGCTAAAAAACCACACGAAGACCGAGATATGCAGGCATTGAAACGCATGTTCAGTCGCCACGAGCGCCGTCGCGGTGTTCCGACCGCGTATCGCTCACATCCCCGTCACCTCCAGCATCACCTCGTTCGTCTTCAGGAACCACGGCGTCCACGGCGGGTTGTACCCGGCCGCCATGACCTCCGCCCCGCGCTTCGCCTCGACCCCGTCAGCTTCCAGCGCCCTTCGCAGCTCCTCTCCGCGGTCGGTGATGAGCGCCTGTCGCAAGTTGCCGCTGAACGTGTGCACCGCGAGGGTCCGCGATGGGACGTCCTTGATGGTGACGTTGGGGTTCGTGGGGTGGGGCGCGTCCGAAGCCTTGGAGAAGCGACTGGCGGGCATGAAGAAGGCCATCTTGTAGGTCGACTCTCCCTCAGATCCCTCGGACGGGCCGACGGGGGTATCGGCCGCCTTGCCGGCCGCGTGCGACATCAGAACCGGCGCGGTCATGGATATCGCGGTCGTGGTGTCGTTCTGGGGCTTGGCCATGACGCCGATGTACTTCGCCAGCCGCATGAACGATCCGCCTTGGTCGCCCTCGAACATTCCTTTCTTCGTCGCGTACGATGTCTCCGCGACGACCGCGGGGGCGTATCGCCTGATCTCGTAGAAGCCGCTCGCGGCTTTCTTGACGACATCGTGGCGCGGGAGCTCCTCCGTGACCTTCCCGAGGACGGATCCCATGACGACGTGTGTTCTATTACCCCGGGCGTCGCCGCCGTGCGTGTGCGCTCGCGAGAGTGAAATGAGCTGTCGTGGCCGACGCAGAGTTATCCGCCCGGTGCTGACTGGACCTGCAGTCGATAGGTCGAGAGCTCACTCCTCGACGCGCGCGCGCATCGTCGTCGATCCAGGGTAGACTTTTGACATGAACGCCGTGTCGAGTGCATCGTGCGTCGCGGGCACCGGCGCCGTCCGCGCGCCCCGCCGCCGCGTCAACACAGCTGTGCGCCGACCCGCGCAGAGCATCGTCTCCGCGCGGGCGATGAAGCGGGGCGATGATGACGAGTCGGCCCCTTCGTCGCGTCACGACCCCGTCGCGCTCCCTTCGCGCCGCGCGGTCGCCCTCGCGCCCCTCGCCGCCGCGCTCATCACCGCCTCCGCGAAGCCCTCCCTCGCCGACACCGAGTGCACCGAGTGCAGCAACTCCAACTCCTCCCTCGCCCCAGGGGACAAGCCGTTCGTCCTCTCCCCGTGCGGCGCGCGCTTCGCCGACCTCCGCGAGGGCACCGGCGCCACGCCGCAGCCCGGCCAGACCGTCGTCGTCGAGTGGGTCGGGTACACCAGCGGCTACCAGGCTAAGAAGATCGAATCCACCAGGGAGACCGACACGCCGTACACGTTCAAGCTCGGCGCGGGGCAGGCCATCCCGGCATTCGAAGAAGCAGTCGCGGATATGAAAGTCGGCGGCATCCGACGCATCGAGATCCCGGGCGAACTGGAGGAGAAGCTGGCGTACTCGCGGGATCCGAGCCAACGGTACAACGTCGGGCCGATACCGTCGACGCTGGGCGGCAGGCGGACCCTGGACTTCGTGCTGGATAACCGGACCCTGAAGGACTTCAACCGGACGCTCCTCTTCGACGTGCGGCTCTCGGCTATCCGAAAGTAACGTCAAGGGAGCGCGTAGTGCTGCGAGTCGGTAGAGACGAGTTCATCGATGAATGATAAATGCGAGACACTTAAGGGTATTATACTACAGCCCGTACGCCGCGCGCACCACCACGACGCACGCCCACGCGAACGCCACACCAACCCCGAATAGGAGCGACACGAACGCCGCCACGAACGGCTTGTGCCTCCTCTCGTTCAATTCGCCGATATCCTTTCCAACCCCCGCGAGCATACCGTCCAAATCCGTCCCCTCGTACAAAGTCTCCTCGTGCTCCACCGCCCTGTAGTGCATACCCCGCGCGGGGTCCCACGCCATCTCGGATCGAATCCCGCCCGTGGGAGCGGGCGCGCCGGCGACGCCGATTGTCGCGTCGGCGCAGTTGGCGCGGAACATGGATATCGCGATGAGCTCGGCTACGTCGTCGCGGCTCACCTTACCGGCGGGGACGTGCGCGTCGCCGTGTCCCACGAGCACCACGCTTCCGTCCGGCCGTGGGGTTTCCAACAGGTTCCCCGGGCGAACCACGGTGTACTCCAACCCGCTGTCCCGCACCGCCTTCTCGCCGAGGAGTTGCCACGTGATCGTCATGGATAGGACGGCGTTGAGCGCGACTGCGACGAAGTTGCCGGGGTGGTATCCGACGGACATGCCGGTGACGCGGACGAAGCGGCGGACCGTGCCGGCGCTCGCGGCGAGGGCGGCGAGGCGCGCGACGCCGCGGTGGTTGACCGCGGCTGGGTGCGTCGCGTCGTTCGTCTCCGGGGATCCGACGCCGAGGATGTCGGTGATTTTGCTCAGTCGTTGCGCGCCGAAGCACGCGACGACCTGGGTGCACCCCGCGATCGCCGCCGCGAGTGCGGCGTCGCCTTCGGGACCTAGTTCGGTGACGTCGCCGCGCGTGAGCTCCACGGTTCCGGGTGGGCACGCGTCGAGAAGCGACGACGCGGCGCTGGATGAGGGATCGCGGGTGAGTACACGGCACCGGCATCCGGATGAGGTGAGGCGGGTGACGATCCTCCGTCCCACGCGCCCAGCGCCGCCCACGACGAGGACGAGCTCATCGCCCTTCAGGTCCAGCTTCGCGGGAGCGGCGGCATCCGGGGCGGCGGTCGCGTCGGATGCCGCCGCGAACGTCCGGGTTCCGCAACGTATCCGGTCGCGATCGCGCGATGATGACGACGATGCCAGTTGTGTCCACGCTGGGCCCGGGGCTCGGCGGACGATGACCGCGGGCCCAACGGACGCGCGCGAGGATATCCGAGGAGCGCGTGCGCGGATAGTGCGGGTGGGAACACCCGCCAAAGCCGACGCGATCGCCGCCATCGTGAGACGCGCGCGGGTGACGAGTGACGAGTGGAATCATTCTGTTATCCCGAAACGAAGGTTCACAACCAATAACTTTTACGTACCCGTCAGTGGCCGACCACTTCGTTGACGTACTTACCCCCCTCGCCCCCACCCCCGCCCCCCGCGAACTCCATCAAGTTATCCACCGTCGTCGCCGCGATGTTTCCCAGCGCCTCGGCGGTGAGAAACGCCTGGTGACTGGTCACCAGCACGTTGGGCCTGGACGCCAGCGCACTCAACCCGAGGTCCCAGTCGGGCGACAACGAACTCCCCGGCGTCGCGTCCGTCTCCTCGCTCTTATCCTCGAAGAACAAACCAGCCTCGTGCTCGTACACGTCCATGCCGACGCACGCGATCTTCTGCGTATCCAGCGCCCTGCCCAACGCCGCGGTGTCCACCAGACCGCCGCGGCTTGTATTCACGAGCATGCTGTTAAAAAACACGACGTCAATGCAATTGCCCATACGAGAACTAAAATAAACACACCTTCCGCGTTTCATCAGGTTGAACTTTTCGTCGTTCATGAGATGGTACGTGTCGTCCATGAGCGGGCAGTGCAGGGTGACGATCTGGCATTTCGGTAAGAGCTCCTCGACGGTGTCCACGTACTTGACACCCATCTCGATCGCCTCCTTGGACTGGAACAGGTCGTACGCGAGCACCTCGCACCCCATGCCCAACAAGATCTTAGCCGTGCATCTGTAAAAGTTGAACAAAACACGACGTCAGTCTAATTGCCCATACGGAAATTAAAACAAACTCACCTTCCAATCTTCCCCGTCCCGATCACGCCCACCGTCTTGCCGTGCATGTCAAAGCCGACGAGTCCGCTCAGTGAGTAGTTACCTTGCAGGACTCGCGCGTGGCCCTTCATGAGCTGCCGGTTAAGCGCGAGCATCATCGCGATGGCGTGCTCGGCGATCGCATACGGTGAGTAGGCTGGGACCCTCGCGACGGCGACTCCTCGTCGCTGGCACGCGTCGAGGTCGATCCTGTCGTACCCCGCGCATCGCATGGCGATGAACCGGACGCCGAGGTCGGCGAGGATGTCGACGGTCTCGGCGTCCGCGCTGTCGTTGACGAAGAGGCACACCGCGTTGCATCCGGCGGCGAGCGGCGCGGTGGTCGGGGAGAGGCTGACGTCCAGTGAGCGGACGTTCGATGCGCCGAAGGCTTCATTCAGCACGTTGGTCTGCGTGTGGCGCATGTACGAGGACGTGGAGAAGACGGCGCATGTGAGGGTCTCGGTGCCGCTCAGCGGGCCGGTGTCGTGTTTGGCGTCGGATGCGGGGGCGTCCTCGGCCAACGCGGCGTTGTTGTTCGGGCCCCCACGTTTTTGTTGGCGAACCGTCGCCCATCGATGATGAGGGGCGCGCCTATGGGGGACCAGGGAACCGGCCACCCGAGCGGGTTTCCTGCCGTCGGGGCGCGGTGTTGTGGCGGTGTAAGTCACCGCGGCGGATACGTGGGCCGGCATGGCGGCCATGGGTGGCTGCGTGTGCGTCTGGTGTGTGCTGGTTGTTAGCACGTGTTTGGGTGTCGCGATGAGGCTGCGGCGGGAAAAATCTGCCGACCGATTTTTGAGACCGGCCGCCGCCGCGATTGGAGCGGCTTTCGGGCGCCCCCGCGCGTCCCCCGCGGGCACTCGAGGACGCACAGCCCTGACGTGACACGAACGCGACCTCCGATCGTCGGTTCCGCGCCGCCTCACGCCACGTAAACCCCCGCGCGACCCACCCGCAGCGCAGATCTCGCGGCGCACAAAGCCAATTGACAGTGCAGTCGGCGGCAGATTCACCAGGAGAGAGAGAGAGACACACACACAGAGAAGAGCGGATCGCAATGGGGGACACGAGCATGGACTTCGACAAGGATGAGAACATCACCTTCGACACGTCCAAGGGCGTCAAGGTCGTGTCCACCTTCGACTCCATGGGCATCCGCGAGGACCTCCTCCGCGGTCTCTACTCGTACGGATTCGAGAAGCCCTCGGCGATTCAGCAGCGCGCGATCGTGCCAATCACCAGCGGCCGCGACGTCATCGCGCAGGCGCAGTCCGGTACCGGCAAGACGTCCATGATCTCCCTCGCGCTCTGCCAGATGCTCGACACCAACACCCGCGAGATCCAGGCCCTCGTGCTCTCCCCCACGCGCGAGCTCGCCACGCAGACGGAGAAGACCGCGCTCGCGCTCGGCAACTTCATGAACGTGCAGGTCCACGCGTGCATCGGCGGGCGGTCCATCGGCGACGACATCCGCAAGCTCGACCACGGCGTACACATCGTCAGCGGCACCCCGGGCCGCGTCTTCGACATGATCAAGCGACGAAACCTCCGCACTCGCAACATCAAGGCGCTCATCTTGGACGAAGCCGATGAGATGCTAAACAAAGGATTCAAGGAGCAGATCTACGACGTGTACAGGTATTTACCCCCGGAGACGCAGGTGGTGCTGGTGAGCGCGACGCTGCCGCAGGAGGTGCTGGAGATGTCCACCAAGTTCATGACGGACCCGATCCGCATCCTCGTCAAGCGCGATGAGCTCACCCTGGAGGGCATCAAGCAATTCTTTGTCGCGGTGGAAAAGGAGGAGTGGAAATTCGACACCCTCTGCGACCTCTACGACACCTTGACCATCACCCAGGCGGTCATCTTCTGCAACACCAAGCGCAAAGTTGACTGGCTCACGGACAAGATGCGCCAGAACAACTTCACGGTGAGCAGCATGCACGGCGACATGCCGCAGAAGGAGAGGGACGCCATCATGGGCGAATTCCGCGGCGGTACCACCCGCGTGCTCATCACCACGGACGTGTGGGCGCGTGGCATCGACGTGCAGCAGGTGTCGCTCGTGATCAACTACGACTTACCCAACAACAGGGAGAACTACATCCACCGCATCGGTCGATCCGGAAGGTACGGGCGGAAGGGCGTGGCGATTAACTTTGTCAAGGCGGATGACGTGAGGATCCTCCGCGACATCGAGCAGTACTACTCGACGCAGATTGACGAGATGCCCATGAACGTCGCGGACCTGATCTGATTCGGGTGCGAGCGCGTGGGGCGGGAGTGTTCGTTTTATACACATCGAAGTGATTTAGTCCTCAGACTTGATGCTATTCTTTTCCTTTTCAATCCGCGCTGTCATTCTCAAGGCAACGGTTGACATTGTCCTGCGGTCGGCGGGGTGGTAAGGGCATCCATTGTCAAGCGCAAATTTCAGCATATCCCATCGGCAATAGTACAAGGCGGTTTGTGTCGTACCCGCATCCCATGGACAGTTGATGGGCGGAGATCTTAGCCACACCAGTTTCTCGAGCTTCCCAGAGATTACAGCCTTCGAGCACGTTCCAGTGTCGAATGGGCAACCGTGGTTGTGCAGAAACTTCAGGGTGTCCAGGGAGTTGTCTTCATAACCCTCAGGCTCCCACTCATGTCCAGTCTCAGCGGGTGGATGGGATACAATCGCGTTCATTGGACAGCCGTTTTCAATTGCCCACTGCATGACATCAAGATGATCACCAGCGTAAACCAATGTATACTCGTCCCATGGGCACTTGTGCTTTCGAAGCCACTTCAGAATATCGAGTTCGCCGTCCGCAGCTGCGCACTGTGTAATGATCCCCCCGACTACTTCCTTATGCTCATCATCATCGATATGAAAATCATCGGGCAACCCGTGATGGGGGCCCGTTATCAAGGTTTTCACGTTAGGTTCCGTTCGCATGTACAGGACGGCTTCGATATCCTCCATAGTCTCCTGACACTCGTGGTTCACACAAGCTATTTTATACGCGTCGAGCCAGGTCAGCTTGGAGAGGACCTCCGATTCAAAGACATCGGGCAGGGTTCGCATCAGGGGGCCGAGCAGATCGTCGGGGAAAGCATTGGGTGCCTCGCGGCGCTGTTTACGCTTCGACTTTTTGGCCATGTCGCGTGTCGGGTGCGGGTCAAAGTGGCGGCGGGTCCAATAAAAAGCCACGACGAAGCGCCCCAAGAAAAGCCACGACGACGATAACAAACGCCGCCACTTCCCTCCGCCCCACCCAGCCCCGAACGCATCCCGGTCATGGTCGAACCCCTCGACCCCGACGCCATCCGCATCACGCCGGGCTTCCTCCGCACCGAACTGTCGCAGTGGGGTCCCGACGGCCACGCGGTGACCAAGCGGAACTCCAAACCCGTCTACTACTGGGGCGTGCCCTCGCGAGAAAGGGCGCCGGCGAAACGACCCGCGTTTGGCGCGCCGGTGCAGCCCAACTTCACGCTCACCGTCACCGCGCAGGAGGCTGACGACGACTTCAAGCAGATCCAGGCTGCGATACGCGCCGACGCCGACGTCACCAAGGGTGGCAAACGGAAGAGGAAGCAAGGAAACAAGGCTTCGAAGACTCCCGAGCGAGCCAGCCCTCGCGGCGACGGGGTCGGCGAGGAAGGGGTGAAGCGCACGGCGGTGGGGTCGCTGTCGCCCGCGCCGCGCGACATGAACGGAGTCGACCGGCGCGAGGCGTGAGACCAAACGCTCCGATACGACCTCGCCGCTCCGTCGGTATCGTTAGTTGCCGGGCTTAATCTTGCCTTGACTTCTTCAAAGTCGTCTTCTTGCACTCCTTGCACGTGAGCGGTGTGTTCAAGTACGCGCAGAAACTCTCCTTCTTCGCTGTGACCAAGTGAGGCCTGAGAGTTAATGCTCTCGTTAATCCATCTCGCTTGAACACACCGCTCACACTTCAGGTGCAAGAAGACGACGCGAAGACAAACGATACCGACGCTCCGATACGACCTCGCCGCCACCACTGCAGATTGGTGGGAATCGGCCGACCCCAAAAAATATTTTTTCTCTTTTCCTTACCAAAACGACGAGACACCCCTTTTTTACTTAAGGAAACTAAGGGTCCCCTTAGCTCTCCGAGGCTCTCCGAGGGAGTCAAAATCCGAAAGTTTTGCCGGTTCGAGGGACCCTTAGCAAGGTGCCCGTCGTTTCCTGTCAGAAAGTCCCGACGTTCGTCCGACACCTCGCAACTCGCAAGAAAAAAATTCACACCCCCCGTCGGACGATTGTTGGTAAGACGACCTTCCCAAAAATTCACGGAAGGTGGTCCGA
>Ga0302116_1000467_pt1 | contig 24460 bp, 27 predicted proteins | sample AG5_SCM_MG_FD_203124 | JGI IMG/M metagenome (GOLD analysis project Ga0302116, IMG submission 203124) | Marine microbial communities from Western Arctic Ocean, Canada - AG5_SCM | ecosystem: Environmental > Aquatic > Marine > Oceanic | place: Canada: Western Arctic Ocean | collected 2017-10-01 | reverse complement strand
GCCTTGAGTGAACAGCCTCTGCTCTTGGCCTTGAATCAGCGTCAATCCGATTTGGCGGACACTGCGGCTGAGGCCCTCGCCCGTAGTGAGCAGGTGGCGGCCGATGGTCTCCCTTGGGATTTCTGGACGATCGATTTGCGTCAGGCGATTCGCAGCTTGGGTGAGATCACTGGCGAGCAACTCACGGAGTCGGTGTTGGACCGGATCTTTTCTCGCTTCTGCATCGGCAAGTAATCACGTCCCCTCCGATTGTTGGGGTAAGCGTCTCGTGATCAAAATCAACACGGTGATCAGCGCATAGGCGATGGCCCAGAGCTCACCGGTTCCCCAACCCAGATTCACAACGGTGTCACCGGTGGAAAATTGCCAGGCATGAATCACGCCAAAACAGGCGAGCACGGCTGCAATCCCACTGCACGTTGCGGCGGCAAGGAACCGGCCTTCAATCGCAAACACGAGCAACGCTGCCAACAGCATCGCTGTGATGATCTGCCCCTGCTCCAAGGCAAAGGCACCCGCTGCCCAGACATCACCCTGGGCGAGCTGGTCGATCATCTGCTGGTTAAAAGGCTGTTTTGGAGTGCCCAGTCCGCCAGCGCGTAAGCCGGCTTTCAGCAATTGGGCGCCCCAGCCCGCCAGGCCAGGAAGCAGTCCGAGCACCACGGCGGGGGCGTGGCCTGAAATGCCTGCGCTGTCATCGCAATACCGATGTAAAGCACGATCGCCATGCCCGCATCAATGGGGATCAACAGCGCTAGCAAGCCGAACAAGCCAAAGAAGCAAGCCGCTGCCATCACCACGCCGTTCAGCCAGGAGTAGCCAGAGCGGGCCTTAGCGAGGCCTCATTCTTGACTCAGAAACTAGATTTTATTTTGTAAAACTCAATTGCATTATCGTTTAAAACTTTTTTCGCTGCTTCATCGCCAAGAGACTCAAGAATAATATTGATATCGCTTAGCTGAAAGGGTATCGGCGCTCTTGTTGATGGTAAGTCAGTGCCAAATAGTAGTGAATCTGGATTGGCTTTATGGAATAGCTTGATTGCTTGGGACGGATCGAAGTCTATGCGACCAAAGCCAGTAGCTTTTACCTTTTGGCCTCGTTCTACAAGCTTAAGAAGGTGGTGAAAGCCTTCTTTTTTCATCCCTAGGTGGTCGATGCAGACAGCAGGTAATGGCATTAATACACTAAATAGCTCCTCAAGATGCGTGGAATCTAGGTATAATTCTATGTGCCAGTTTGCAAGTTCGTAAACTCTCTTCGCCATTGAAGTTAAATGAGTAATTCTTTTAGGATCTCCACGGTATAGGTTGAATCTTAAAGCTCGTATGCCAGACGAGTTGAGCTCAATGATTTCGTCGTCTGAGATGTTGTTTGGCAGTTGAGTGACTCCAACATGCTTGGGGCCAAGCGATTTTAAAGCGGATAAAAGATGGCTTTGATCAAAGCCCTGAAATGAGCCAGAAATGATAGCTCCGCCTGCAAGATGAAATGTTGACAGTCTTTTTCTGTAGTCTTGATGGGTAAATTCGTCAGGCAAATAACCATTGTTTCGTATCAATGGATAGCGAGAATCTATGATATGAAAATGGCTATCGAATAATTCAATTTTTGTAGTCAAAACTTCGTTCCTTGCAGGGTCTCGGTCAGCAAGCAATTGATTGGACGGTTCGATGACCACACGGCCAGTATCGCTGCGTCGATGAACCAAGAAGTTTTCATGGCCTGTTGCATTGCGAAGGCCGCTGATTACAGCAAGTCACATGCGCTTCGGGGCCACGGTGTGCGGTTGGGGGAGGGAGCCGAAGTTCATCATGGGAGCAGTCCATTCTTTACAAGCCTTGGCACGAGCGGACCTCTCAATCACTCCACGACTTCGTCAACAGTTGGCGGATTGGCTTCAGGAGGATCTCGGTCGCGGCGACCTCACCACTTCCGCCTTGCGGGGGCGAGAGGGTGAAGCTCATTGGCGGGCCAAATCAAACGGGGTGTTCTGTGGCGGCGTGTTGTTGGAGCCCTTGCTCAGGGAGTTGGTGGGTTCTTCATCACCGGGGCTCGAATTGCACCTGCTCGTGCGGGATGGCACACCCATCGAGGCTGGGCAGCGACTGTTGGAGCTCAGGGGGCCGGCGGAACAGTTGGTGGCGATGGAACGCACGGCCCTCAATTTGGCGATGCGGCTTTCGGGAATTGCCACGGCAACGGCCGCTCTTGTGGCCCAGTTGGAAGGCACTGGTGTGGCCTTGGCAGACACGCGTAAAACAACTCCAGGCCTTCGGGGGCTTGAGAAATATGCCGTGCGCTGTGGAGGGGGGATCAATCACCGCATGGGGTTGGATGACGCAGCCATGCTCAAGGAAAACCACCTGGCTTGGGCCGGTGGAGTGGAAGCCGCGATTGCAGCGGTGCGAGCCGATGCGCCTTGGCCCGCCAGGGTGATTGTGGAGGCGGAAACGGCAGAAGAAGCCCACGCTGCGCTGGCAGCAGGTGCGGATGCATTGCTCCTTGATGAGTTCAGCCCGGAGGCGTTGACCACATTGATTCCTTTGCTGCGCGCGCAGGCGGAATTGCGCCCTTCGCGGACATCCGTTGTGCTGGAAGCGTCTGGGATCAACCCAGCCGACTTGAGGCTGTATGCGGCAACGGGGGTGGATTTGATCTCTACAAGTGCGCCGATGACGCGGAGCTCCTGGTTGGATCTGAGCATGCGCTTCACCCCCGCTGGGAGCTGAGCATGGAATGCACTGTTTCGCTTCGATGGAGGGAATGCGGTCTGTTTTGGGGTGCTATGACCTACTGCTCTCTGTTTCCGCGGAACTCTCAATTAGCGGGAAGGATGGTTAGTCCATTCAAGGATATTCTTTCGTAAGTTGTGCCACTAGTTTAGTATTTTGCTTTATATCTCATCAGTCTGTTCGTTAGTTTCGCCAGCATAATCCCAAGGATAAGGCCCCCGATATTGGCCTGGAGATCCATCCACTCTCCATAGCGATTAACCCAGGGTTGGATGATCTCGATCAGGCCACTATAAATTGCAAAACAGAGGATAATGATCAGCCATCTCTTGGGCTTGCGTAGTGCGGTTGGATAGGCAGCAGCTGCGTAGGCAATGAGGTGATGTGTTTTGTCTGACCCTGGAGCTTCCGGCAGGCCGTCTAGAGGAGATAAGGAAAGAGCGGTTGTCGCCAATAGGGCTAACACGCTTAAGCTGAGCCAATAGCGTTTAATTATTTCTATTAATTGCATCATGTTGTTTTAGCTTTCTGTTTGAAATGTTGCTCTTCTTTTTTGGCTGAAGGGCTAAGGTGGTCAAGCTGATTTTTTGGGAACACGTTGGTTTAAGCGTCTTAAGTATTAAGTCCTTTTTGGATTTGTGAGATCATTGTGTTTTAGGAAAAATTAATATTACGGCCTTCTTGCCTTTTCTCCCTTCGCTTGAAATCACTAGTTCTCCGGATTGCGTAAATGCAATTCCCTCGGGCTGGGTGAGCTGATTTTCGTCCAACCTCCAGGCTCCTTTGAAGTTGCCATTTAGCCCATAGCAGACAATCATTTTTACTCCTTTAGATCCAATGATGAACAGATCATTGGATTGGGGCTGGATTGCAATTCCAGAAGGGTTAAATGTCTCTTCTGAGTCATTTAGAAAATCACGACTGTCGATTGAGAGTATGGGCGAATGATCCATCTGTTTTGATTGGAGGTCAAAGGCGTAGACGCTTCGCGTTCGATCTTTCTTCTTCGATGATCCTTTGCAAGCAATCAGCAGGCGATTTCTTTTGATGTCATGGCATAAGCCTTCCGGATCTTGATCTTTGCGAAGGCCTAGTTCGTAGTATTCGCGATAGGAGTTTTTTCTGGTGTAGTTAGTGATTTCGTAGATCGCTGGATGCTTTCCTGCTTTCAGCAAATAGGCGGTATCCCCCACAATCGCGATGTCCTCTGAGTCGCCATCTTCGTGCTTGATGTACTCTGTGATTGTTCCAGAAATTAAATTGAAAGTGTAAATCTGTACGGCCTCATCTTGCACGAAAGCTAGAAAATCGTTGCTCACTAGAGGCGATATTCCGGAAATTTCTCTATATTTATTTGGTAATGAATAGCTTTTTGTTGGAGCGCTCAAGTCGTAAGGGAAGTGTGTGTGGCTCATTGATTTATTTCATCGATTAATTCCATAAATTGCGTTGATTGCATCTTGGTTTTGTCTTCCCATTGTTGAGGCTTCTTGTCCTCAGCTGGTTCTTTCCTTTCGCTTTCATGAGTGTCCCGTTCCCGGCGGATGATTACCCTCTTTTGATTCTCATCGATTCGCCTGTGACGAGCTGAAGGCATTCGTTTGGCTGCTGATCTTGGTCTATCGAGGTGTACGACCTTTTCGGCGTCAGCTTGCTGTCTTCGTCAGAGTGACTTCGGGGAGGGATGATCAGGGTCTGACCTTGTCACCGCTGCCTTCCATGCTGCGCATCGCCCAGGCTTTAGACACCCAGTTGCGCGAGGCGATGCAGCGGGCTTTCCCGGAGGTGGATGCTCTTCTCGATCCTCAGCTTGCGCCGGCAAGCAAGCCGGAATTTGGTGATTTCCAGGCCAATGGCGCCTTGCCCTTGGCGAAGCCTCTGAAGCAAGCGCCACGCCAAATTGCCGGGGCGATTGTGGAGGCGCTTCAGGTAGATCCAGCGTTCACAGACCTGTGTTTAGAGCCCCAGATCGCTGGTCCGGGCTTTATCAACCTCACTATTCGACCGGAGCGCTTAGCGGCTGAGGTGTCAGCACGGCTTGGCGATCCGCGCCTGGGCGTGCCTGAGGTGCACAGCGATGCAGCGGTGGTGGTCGATTTTTCCAGCCCCAACATCGCCAAGGAGATGCACGTCGGCCATCTGCGCTCCACGATCATTGGTGATTCTCTGGCTCGGGTGCTCGAGTTCCGCGGCCATCGGGTGCTGCGCCTCAACCATGTGGGTGATTGGGGAACCCAGTTCGGGATGCTGATCACCCATCTCAAACAGGTGGCCCCTGAGACCCTCAACACGGCCGATGCGGTTGACCTTGGCGACTTGGTGGCCTTCTATCGCGAGGCCAAGAAGCGTTTCGACGACGACGAGGCCTTTCAGACCACGTCTCGAGAAGAGGTGGTGAAGCTGCAGGGTGGGGATCCGGTGTCACTGAAGGCGTGGGGATTGCTCTGCGATCAGTCGCGGCGAGAGTTTCAGAAGATTTACAACCGGCTTGATATTCGTCTGAGCGAACGGGGCGAATCGTTCTACAACCCCTATTTGGCGTCAGTCCTCAGAGGCCTGCAGGAGGCTGGCTTGCTCGTCACCGATGACGGTGCGGAGTGTGTCTTCCTTGAGGGCGTGAACGGGAAGGATGGCAAGCCCTTGCCGGTGATTGTTCGCAAGAGTGATGGTGGTTTCAATTACGCCACCACCGACCTGGCAGCGATCCGTTATCGCTTTGCGCTGGCCTCGGAGGGAGATGGTGCGCACCGCGTGATTTACGTGACCGATGCGGGGCAGGCGAATCATTTCGCTGGTGTGTTTCAAGTGGCGAAACGGGCGAATTGGATCCCAGAGGGCGGCCGACTGGAGCATGTGCCTTTCGGGCTGGTCCAGGGCGAAGACGGCAAGAAACTCAAAACCCGTTCGGGTGACACGGTTCGGCTGCGGGATCTGCTCGACGAAGCGGTGGAACGCTCAGAAGCCGACTTGCGTCGGCGCTTGGAGGAGGAGGAGCGTGAGGAGGATGAGAGCTTTATCGAGCATGTGGCTGGCACGGTGGGGCTTGCGGCGGTGAAGTATGCCGACCTCAGTCAGAACCGGATCACCAATTACCAGTTCAGCTTCGATCGGATGCTGGCTTTGCAAGGCAACACAGCCCCTTATCTGCTCTATGCGGTGGTGCGAATTGCTGGAATTGCGCGAAAAGGTGGAGATCTTGAGGCAGAGGCAGGAATGCTGCAGTTCAGCGAGCCACAGGAGTGGTCCCTGGTAAGAGAACTGCTCAGGTTTGATGCGGTGATTTTTGAGGTTGAACATGAGTTGCTTCCGAATCGCCTCTGCAGTTATTTGTTTGAACTGAGCCAGGTGTTCAATCGCTTTTATGACCAGGTTCCAGTGCTCAAGGCTGAGGGCAACTCCCTTTCATCCCGTTTGGCGTTGTGCCGTCTCACGGCCGATACCCTGAAATTAGGGTTGGGATTGTTGGGTATTGCCACGCTGGAGCGGATGTAATGACACCATTACGGGCAAGAGCAGGTGCTGTGGTTTTAATTCGTCTTCAGGTTTTGATCGTTTCGTGACTGGGGATTGGCTGTGAGCGGACACCCTCAACTCAATGCACCGCGAGCTCGTCCAGAGGTTGAGCAGCTCAAGGGATACAGCGCTCCCCTAGAGGGGCGAAGAGGTTTGTTGCGGCTTGATTTCAACGAAAACACGCTTGGACCCAGCCCCAGGGTCAGGGAGGCGATCCGAGCTTTCCCGGCCGATCAGATTGCGATTTATCCCGAGTACGACGGCCTTCGGGAAGCCCTGATTGCCAATCTTGAGTCGTCGTCAGCGGGCTTGGCTTGTGCGCTGACTACTGCGCACGTTGGGGTGTTTAACGGGGTCGATGCTGCCATTCATGCCGTGATTCATGCCTATGGATCGGCCGGTGACACGCTGCTGACTACCAGTCCCACCTTTGGGTATTACGCCCCCTGTGCGGGAATGCAGGGGATGGCGATCGAGGCCGCGCCCCATGAGCTGCCCGGGTTTGTGTTCCCGCTGGCGGCGATTCGCGCCGCCTTGTTGCGTAAGCCGCGCATCTTGATGCTGTGCAATCCAAACAACCCCACGGGAACCCGATTGCCGGCGGATCAAGTGTTGGGCCTTGCGGCTGCGGCGCCTGAAACGCTTGTCGTGGTGGATGAGTTGTATGAGGCGTTCACAGGAGACAGCGTCTTGCCGTCGGTTGATTTTTGCGCCGTTCCCAATCTGCTCGTGCTCCGGTCGTTAGCGAAAACCGCTGGCCTTGCCGGCTTGCGAATCGGGTTTGCCCTTGGCCATCCCGATGTCGTGGACCGGGTCGGCAGGGTGACTGGCCCTTATGACGTCAATAGTTTGGCTGTCACGGCGGCGATGGCGGCCTTGAATGATCAGCCTTATACCGACGCGTATGTCGATGAAGTGATACTCGCCCGTAGCTTGATCGTGTCGTCTCTGAGACGTCACAATGTCGTTCATCATGTGGCCGGCGGCAACTACCTGCTGCTATGGCCTCGTCGTTCGTCTGAAGCTGTTGAGGCCGAGTTGCGGGCGGAGGGAATCTTGGTGCGTTCCATGGCGGGGAAGCCCCAGATCGATGGTTCGCTGCGTATAAGCATTGGCACCACTGAGCAGATGCAGCGCTTTTGGCAGGCTTATCAAGCGATCGATTCAGAGCCTTGATGGTCGATCAGTCCGCATCGCCCCAGCAGTTGCTCCTGCTTGCCACGGGCGGCACGATCGCCGGGCGTGCTGCCAAAAGCACCTCCCTCAACGCCTACACCGCGGGGGCGATGGCGGGATCGGAACTGCTCCAGGAGCTGCCGCAGCTGCAGGAGTTGGCCCAGATTCAGGTGGAACAACTCACCAACCTGGATAGTGCTGATCTGCAGTTTCAGCATTGGATCCAGCTGGTGAAGCGAATCCGTGAGGCTTTTGCTCAGTCCCCTGAACTGGAGGGAGTGGTGATCACCCATGGCACCAACACCTTGGAAGAAACCGCCTGGTTGTTGGAGCTGCTGATTGATGATCCGCGGCCCGTGGTGTTGGTGGGAGCGATGCGTCCGGCCACAGCCCTCAGTGCGGATGGTCCGCTGAATCTGTTTCAAGCGGTGCAAGTGGCACGGAGCCCTCAATCCTGCGGGCACGGGGTGCTTGTGGTGATGGATGGCAAGATCCATGGAGCCAGGGCTGTCACCAAGGTGGCCACCCAAGGTGTGGGTGCTTTCCAAAGTCCAGATTTGGGCCCCCTGGGCTGGGTGGATGACAGCGGGGTGCGTTTGCGGGTGGCGACCGGGTCCCGTTCCGTTCCGTTCGCCACGCTTGACTTACCGCGTCAGTGGCCCGAAGTGGCCATTCTTTACGGCTGCGTGGATCCTCCATTGGCCATGGTTTCGGCCCTCTTTCATGCAGGGGTGAAGGGGTTGGTATGGACCGGCACCGGGGCCGGTCAGTTATCTGCGGGGGAGCGTGAAGCCATCAAAGCCTGGCCTGGTGTGTTGCCCCTGATGCTGCGCGCGAGTCGTTGCGGTAGCGGGCCTGTTCATTCCTGTGCGCTGCAGGATGCGCTTGGTTTGTTGCCGGCAGGAACACTCAGCCCTCAGAAGGCGAGAATTCTGCTCCTTTTGGCCTTGATCGCTGGGATGGAGCGAGCCGAGCTTTCAGACCTGTTGGCATCGATGACGATCGAGGGCTAAGCGCCAAACCCGATCAACGCATCACATCAATCACGGTGTTGTCACCGAGGGTTCCCGGCAGGTTGAGGTTTGGCCCCACCTTGCGCACCTTTGTACCGGACATCGCATCCAAAAAAGGCTGTACCCCGCCGAGGTCACAGCCGACAGGGGCTTCTCCATTGACGTATTGAACTGGAATCACCCTGCGGGGATTGAGTTCACGCACCACCTTCGCCGCCTCATCTCCGTTGTAAACCTTGCCGCCGCCGCCGACCCCGATGATTAAGACGTCGGGGCGACCGAGAAGCACTTTGTCCTCACCGGTGAGTGTGGCGGCGGTGCCTCCTAGATGGGCGAAGCTGAGGCCTGCCTGTTGCCAGCGCCACACGGTGGCTTGGCCAAAGCGACGGCCACCCACCCGGTCATGGGGAGCTGCAAACCCTTCGATCTTGAGGCCGCCGACGCGATACGAGCCTGGTTTGGCCAGGTAGGTGCCGCCACCGATGCGGGCCCCTTCATCGGGTAATTCCGAACTGGCAAGGATGACCGTTGCGTTCACGCGAGGTTCAGCGAGCCCTTTGGCGCAGCCCACGGCCCGAAACGGATTCACCATCACGGATTGGCCGCCTCCGCGGATCAGCAAGGCGCTATGGCCGTAATTGGTCACGGTGACGCCCGCGGCCCGAGCGGGAGCAACCGTTCCGATCGCCAGCAGAGCTGAACCACTCACAACAAGGCGGAAAAGACTCTGAACGCGTTCGTGGACCGACATTGTTGATCGTCTTTTGATCAGGAAGTTAGCAGTGATGTCACTGGGGCTCTGCTTGACGCAGGAAGTTGGCCAGCAGCTGGTGCCCTGCTTCTGTGAGCACGCTCTCCGGATGGAACTGCACCCCCTGTAGGTGGGGGTAGTCGCGATGGCGCAGCCCCATGATCGTTCCGTCGTCCAGCCAGGCTGTGACTTCAAGGCACTCAGGAAGCGTTTCTCGTTCTGCAATCAGGCTGTGATAGCGGGTCGCAGTAAGGGGTTGGGGGAGCCCGGCGAAAACGCCTTCACCGCGATGCTGAACAGGAGATGTTTTCCCATGCATCAGTTCTCTGGCTCTCACAACGCGTCCGCCGTAAGCCTGCGCGAGTGACTGATGCCCGAGGCACACACCGAGGGTTGGAATGGTGGGTGAGAGTTGGCCTAAGACCTCGAGACAAACACCGGCTTGATCCGGATCGCCTGGGCCAGGTGAAAGCAAAATGGCGGATGGATTGAGGTCGCGAATCTCCTCAAGAGTGAGGGCATCGTTTCGCTCGACACGACAATCGGTCGCCACCGGGAACTGGCTGGCGAGTTCTCCCAGGTATTGCACCAGGTTGAAGGTGAAACTGTCGTAGTTATCGATAACCAAGAGCATGGTCAGAGGCCCAGACGCAGGATCAGGGGTGGAAGGAGAAGCAGGAGCGCGATCAGCATCGAGCTAATCGCAGAGACGAGAACAGCGGCAGCCGCACAATCCTTGGCAACTCTGGCAAGGGGATGGAACCGGCGGCCGATCGCCAAGTCCACCACCGCCTCGATGGCCGTATTGAGCAGCTCCAGCACCAACACAACAGCAACAGTGAGCACCAACACCGCCAGCTTGATGGAGGGAAGCTGGAGCCAAATCCCCATCCCTAAGACCACAGCTCCCGTACAAACGTGGATACGGAAGTTCCTCTGGCTCACGAAGCTGTAGCCCAGACCTTGGGCCGCGTATCGGATGCTGGAGGGGAGGTCCCCGGCAATCCGCCAGGCACCCCTTTTGGCTGCACGATGGGCTCGGTGGGTGCTGCGCTGGCTGATCTCCTCCGACACCGGTGCTCCGTCTTCAGGGTTCAGCAGTGACTTCATCTGCTGATTCACAGTTGAGCTCACCTCAAGACTCAACGGTACCGCCCATGCCAAGCAGGTGCTCCTGTTTTTGCAGCATTGCAGCGAGGGAGTCTTCATCGGGATGATCCCAGCTCAGCAAGTGCAGAAGCCCGTGACTGACCAACCAGCGCAGTTCCCGTTCCAGGCCATGCTCCTGTTCCAGCGCTTGACGACGGGCGGTGGGCACCGACACGACGATGTCTCCGAGTTCGAGCTCCTGGCCTGCACCCATCGGCATCTGGCTCTCCAGAGCAGCAAAGGAGAGCACATCTGTTGGAGTGGGTTTTCGGCGCCAGCGGAGATTGAGTTCAGCGATGCTGGCGTCATCGAGCAGCGAGACCCCCAAACTGACCGAGTCGCATGTCCTCACGAGGTCGGGACAGTGGTTGTTGTGGTCCTGACGAAGTGCTTCAATCCAAGCGCTTAATTCACACTCCCAGTCGCTTGCTTGTTGAAGCCTCGAGAGCGTGCCTTCGTCATCCGCTGCATCAATGAGGTCAGCGGATGCGGGGCTGAAGGCCAGGTCGAGGGTGATCATTGCGGGAGTGTTGGTCGCCCCAACCAGGCCACCACAAGAATGAAACCAATGAAGCCTGCAGCGGTCAGGCCGAAATGGAACAGGCTCTGCCCGCCTTTGCGCACCATGTTGCGCATGGCCAATTTCACGAAACTTGGCGGTGGCGCCCCTTTGTCGTCGCTTTGGGGGGTGGAGGGGCTGCTGTCGCTTTCGGGAGCCTGAGTCATGAAGGAATCATCGTGATGGGTGCACGTCGGTCAGCTGTCGTCGTCGCTGCCTGGGCGATCCACACCTTGGCGCAACAACGCCTGGATGAAGGGGTTGAGATCTCCATCCATCACGCCCTGCACATCTGTGGTCTCTTCTTGAGTGCGCAGGTCTTTCACCATTTGATATGGGTGAAATACGTAATTACGGATCTGATTGCCCCAGGCGGCTTCCACAATGTCGCCGCGAATGTCCGCAATTTCCGCTGCACGCTGCTCCTGAGCAATCACCATCAACTTCGCCTTGAGCAGGGCCATGGCCTTCTCCTTGTTCTGAAGCTGAGAGCGCTCTTGGGTGCAGCGCACCGCCAGACCGGTGGGCAAGTGGAGGATGCGAACGGCAGTTTCCACTTTGTTGACGTTCTGCCCACCTGCCCCGCCGGAGCGGGAGGTGGTGACCTCGAGATCTTTTTCGGGAATATCGAGCTTTACCTCTTCATCCAGCTTGGGCATTACTTCCACACCCGCGAAGCTCGTTTGCCGCTTGTCATTGGCATTGAAGGGCGAGATCCGCACCAATCGATGGGTGCCCTTTTCCTTGCGTAAATAGCCGTAGGCGTAGCGACCTTCGATCTCAATCGTGGTGCTTTTGATGCCAGCTTCCTCTCCCTCCGACAACTCATTGACGGTCACGCTCATCCCTTGGTCTTCGGCCCAACGGGTGTACATGCGCAGCAGCATCTGGGCCCAGTCCTGGGCGTCAGTGCCCCCGGCGCCGGCGTTGATGCTTAAAACAGCACCTTCTTTGTCATATTCGCCGCTGAGAAGGCGCTCCAACTCCCAGCGATCCAAAGCGTGTCGCAGCTGATCGAGTCCCTGCTGCGCTTCACCGAGGAGGTCTTCGTCAGGCTCTAAGTCATAGAGCTCAAGGGTGGCTTGCCCATCGTCGATCGCTCCACGCCAATCCACAAGTTGCTGCAGCTGCGCTTTGACTTCATCGAGGCGCCGCATTTGCTTCTGGGCGTTTTGCTGATCGTTCCAAAAATCAGGCTGAGCAGCGAGTTGTTCGAGATCTTGTTGCCTGGCATTCAGTGCAGGTACGTCAAAGACAGTCCTGGGCATGGCCCAGGCGGTCAGTGAGCTCGGAAAGATCGCGTTTGAAGTCTGTGAGATCCAGCAATGGGGCAACGAAGTCTTCTGGACTTGACGCTATCAGCGCGGTCGTCCTGCATAAGATTCAGCCTTCCCATGCGGCAGTTTGATGGCCAAGGTTGAGATCTACACCTGGAGCACCTGTCCGTTTTGCGTGCGCGCAAAAGGTCTGCTCGATCGAAAGGGTGTGGCCTATGCCGAAGTCTCGGTGGATGGGGATGAGCCTGGACGTGATGCGATGGCGGCTCGAGGCAACGGCAAACGCAGCGTTCCTCAGATTTTTATCGATGACCAACACGTTGGAGGCTGCGATGAACTTCATGGCCTGGAGCGTGCGGGGAAACTGGATGCCCTGCTCGCCGGTCAGGGCTGAATAGGTGTCAGCAATGCGCCACCTCTTCGTGTTGGATCCGCTCGATCGGATTAACCCTGCAAAAGATTCCACAGCCGCCTTGATGCAGGCTGCCCAGCGTGCTGGCCATGAGGTCTGGGCGTCCACGCCTGCTGACTTGATTGCATTGGGTGATGAGCCCTTGGCGGTTGCGGTGCCAGTGCAGCCCGATCCATGGATTGAGTTCGGCGAACCAGAGCGCTGTCCGCTCAATCTCTTTGGAGCGATCTGGATGCGGAAGGATCCTCCCGTTGATGAGGCTTATCTCTATGCAACCCACTTGCTCGATGTGGCCGAGCGAGCGGGTGCCTTGGTGCTGAACCGTCCGTCATCGCTGCGTAGTTGGAATGAAAAGCTTGGTGCCCTGCGCTTCAGCCGCTGGATGGCGCCAACGTTGGTGTCGGGCCGAATTTCGGAGCTATCGGCCTTTGCGCGCGAGCAAGAGGAAGTGGTTCTGAAGCCCCTCGGTGGCCGGGCTGGTTTAGGTGTTGTGCGCGTCTCAGCGTCAGCACCTGGACTTGGTGCGTTGCTTGAACTGGTCACGGAACAAGGATCCCTCCCGGTGATGGCTCAACGCTTTCTGCCTGCCGTTACCGATGGCGATAAGCGAATCCTGCTCGTGGATGGAGAACCACTGGGAGCTGTAAACCGCAAGCCCAAAGAGGGCGAATTCCGTAGCAACCTCGCTGTTGGGGGATTCCCAGAGGCCACGGAGCTCACGGACCGTGAACGCTTGATCTGTGAGGCCTTGGCTCCGGCCTTGCGCTCGGAAGGTTTGTTCTTTGTGGGTATCGATGTGATTGGCGGGATGCTGAGTGAAATCAACGTCACCAGCCCAACGGGCATTCGCGAGGTGGAGCGCCTGATGAATGTGCCCTTAGCCGACATGGTGATTGCTCGGCTGAGTGCATCTTCGACCTGAGATCAGATCAAAGATGCACTCAGCCGTCATCGATGGAGGGGATAGTCCGCTCGATCCCGATTCCCTGGGTGAAGATCAAGCTGGTCGGCGAGGACGGCCAGCTTTTGGCTCACTTCTTGCAGTTCCCGCTCCGCAATCGATCCCCGCACAAGGCCAGCTCCTGCAGTGAGATCGAGTTGGTTTCCGCGTAAATGTCCGCAGCGGATGGCAACGCGCAACTCCGCATCACCAGCCTGGTCGATCCAACCGATGGGAGCTGCGTAGCCACCGCGCTCGAATGGTTCAAGCGTTTGCAGCCAATTCATGGCTTCCCGTCTTGGCAGGCCCGCTACCGCTGGAGTTGGGTGGAGTGCTGCCGCTAGGGCAAGGGCCTGGTGCCCTGAGGCATCGGCACTGATCGGGGTGTGCAGATGGATCAGCTGGCCATGGCGCGCCAGTTGGGGCCGCCGAGGGCTTTGGGGTTGAAGTCCTTCCTCGCTGAGACTCTCGCTGATCGCTTTCACCACGAGCTCATGTTCGTGACGGTCCTTGCTTGATTGCATCAACGTGTCGCCGCCTTCTCCTCGACCAGCAGTGCCGGCTAGGGCATCACTCCGCAACCGTCCGTTGCGCAGGCTGAGCAGCCGCTCTGGCGAGGCTCCAAAAAAAGCATCATTGAGACCGCGTTGCCAGAGGAAGCGGCAGCTACCGGTCTGCTGATGCCGCAGCCTCTCCAGCAGGGGCAAGGGAGAGAGAGGTGTGGTGAGTTCAATCGACTGACGCACGGCCAGCACCAGCTTGTGCAGAGCTCCCTCATTCACCAACGCCAATCCTTGCTCAAGTGCGGGTCGATAGCGCTCTTGCCAGCAGCCCACGGGGGTACCCAGGACCGTTGCATCGTCTGGCTCATCATGTGGCGAGGTTGCGTTCAGAGCTTCGGCCATCTGCCAAAGAGCTTCCGTCAAGACACGCACATCCGATTCATCGGATGCATGGCCATGCATCCGCAACCAGCTTTGTTTGCCATGACTGCTTAATTGCCAGCGGGGAAGCAGCGCTTGCAGACAAGGAGCTCTGTCCATGCTCCCTTGTTGTTCCCTGCTCTGCTCAAAAAAGCTGAAGGCGAGCAAGACGCGAGAACGGGCCTGGCAAGGCACCTCAGGACTGGCATCGATCAGGCGTTGCAGGGTGGTGTCGCTGAAACGTTGGGCCAGCTCGAATCGCCGCGGACCCGCTAGGTCAAGGTGTTGGCATTGACCAGCAGCAGCGAGACAGAGGCCTGGGGCGCTGTCCCACAGGAACCGAAATGAGCTCTCGCCCGCTAGGCATGGCAATTGCTTCAGCGGATCCTGTGGGGGAACCTGCAGGGCGATGCTGAACGTGCCCTCCTCCACTTGGCGCTGATGCCAGGCGCGCTGAGCGGTGTCGAGCAGTGTGCCGAAACGCTGAGCAGCCGTTGGTTGTTGAAGTGCGGCTGTCATGGCCCGGCGAATCAGTGCAGCGTCCTGCTCAAATGTATGAGCCACATCGCAGTGTGCCTGGATCCTGCCCATGCCAGATCCCCAGGCTGTCGCAACCCGTTACTCCATGTCCGATCGCCAACGTCTTTGGAAGGCCGCCATTAAGTGGCGGATGTATTCGGTTGCCGTGATGCCCGTGCTGTTGGCGGCAGGTTGGCGTCTAGGGGACCAGGAGTCGCTGCGTTGGTCTCAGTTCTCAGGTTTTTTGCTAGCGGCGGTGCTGCTGCTTCTCTGGGAAAACCTCAGCAATGATCTGTTTGATGCCGATACCGGTGTGGATGTTGTCGGCAAGCCCCATTCGATCGTGGCGCTGGTAGGGCAGCGAAGGTCTGTACGGCGTTGGGCCTGTTTGGCGTTGATCTTGGGCTTAGCCCTGATGCTGATCCTCGCTCTGCGCAGTTCGTTCGCGGTGCTCCCCCTTGTGCTCGTGAGCTGTGGGCTCGGATATCTGTACCAGGGCCCACCCTTTCGCTTGGGGTATCGAGGTTGGGGTGAGCCGATTTGCTGGTTGGCTTTTGGACCCTTTGCGACGGCGGCTGCACTGCTTGTGCTGGCTCCTTCTGATCAGGCAGCAGTGCCTTGGCAGCTTGCGCTGATGCTTGGCTCAGGTCCTGCTTTAGCCACGTCTCTGGTGTTGTTTTGCTCCCATTTCCATCAGGTGGATGAGGACGCTGCCCATGGCAAATACTCCCCGGTGGTGCGCTTGGGTACGGCTAAAGCTGCCAGCTTGGTGCCTTGGTTTGTTGCAGGCACCCTTGCGCTCGAATGGCTTCCAGTCCTTCACGGTGATTGGCCGCTCACGGCCCTATTCAGCGCGATGGGCCTTCCAGCGGCAGCAGCGCTGATTCGGTTGCTGCGTGATCACCATGCCGAACCGGATCGAATCGCTGGCAGCAAATTTTTGGCGCTTCGTTTTCAGGCTCTAAACGGTCTTGGCTTAAGTGCGGGATTAGCGCTGGGCTCCTTACTGAGTTGAAAGGCATGGAGCTTCGGTTGCAGATCAAGCCCTATGCGTTCAACCTCAACAGGCCTTTGCACACCGCTGGAGGGGTGTTGCAGCAGCGTCGGGGATGGTTGTTGCGCTTGGAAGATGCGGCCGGTCGTCTCGGATGGGGAGAGGTGTCGCCCTTGGAGGCTGAACAGCATGAGGCTTGCCAGGCCGCCTTGGTTCGGATGATGGAGCTTGGGGTGGTCTGGACTGTCAGCAGCCTTGAATACTGGCTCGCAACAGTGCCAGCTGCGTTGGCTTTCGCCCTAGGTGCTGCCCTGGCTGAGCTGGATGGCGAGCTGGGGAGTGCCTCCTCTGCTGGTTGGCTGCAGGCGCCAACCTCGGCGTTCTTGTTGCCGGCAGGAGTCGCGATGCGGGATGCACTGGATCGCCTGCTGGCGTCAGTGGATTCCAACCTGCCGTTCACGCTGAAGTGGAAGGTGGCGGTCTGCGGCCACGAGGAGGAGTGGGGCTTGCTCCAGGCTCTGCTCGATAAGCTCCCGGCTTCAGCGCGATTGCGGCTTGATGCCAATGGCGGCTGGGACAGGCTTCAGGCTTGGCGATGGGTGGAGCAGCTTCGCGGGGATCCAAGGCTGGAGTGGTTCGAGCAACCGCTTGCCGCCGATGATTGGGAGGGCCTTCAGGCCATCGCTGCGCTGGTGCCGGTGGCTCTGGATGAGTCCTTGCAGGTCCATCCCACCTGGCGTGATCAGTGGGAAAGCTGGCAGGTGCGCCGACCGTTGCTGGAGGGAGACCCAAGGCCTCTCCTGCGGGATCTGCTTCGGGGCAAGCCTCGCCTCATGCTGAGTACATCGTTTGAAACCGGGATTGGTGGCCGCTGGTTGGAGCACCTAGCGGCTCTCCAGGCTCAAGGGAAAACCCCGGCAGCTCCTGGCTTGGCCCCAGGGTGGTGTCCGGCTGGCCCATTATTTAGTTCCGATCCGTCAGAGGTGTGGGCAGCAGCTGAGGTGAGCGGGTGAGCACCGACTTCCAGGCACTGGTCCCATTGGTGGTGCAACCCGGGGGAGGCAGGGAGACCTTCGCTGCCCTGCTGCAAGCGGTGGAGGCCGGGCATTGGTTGCACTTACATTCGGTGCAGGCTGGTGGAAGTCCAGCTGATGGTGACCTTCTAAGCCCTGCCTTTGATTGGCCGCTTGGTGGAGGTGTGGTGTTGGCCAGTGGTGGCAGCCAGGGAGGGCGCAGCTTGTGCCTCCAGCCCTGGGCCCACTTGGATCGTTCTGCCGCAGCGTGTGGTCGGTGGCTGGAGGGGATTGGGCTCAGCCCCGAGGGGGTGATCTTGCTCAACCCCCTGCCGCTTCATCACATCAGTGGCCTGATGCCCTGGTGGCGAGGTCGCCTTTGGGGCGCGCAGCACGTGTCGCTTCCGCCTCCCTTGATGAAAAATCCGCCGTCCTTGCTGGCGAGCTGTTCGGACTTACCTGGTTGGGGCCAGAAACAGGCTGTGGTGTCTTTGGTGCCCACACAGCTCAAACGGTTGCTGGATCACCCTGAGGGGATGGCGTGGTTGCAGCATTTGGCGCTGGTTTGGGTGGGAGGAGCCGGCCTGCCTGCACCCCTGGCTGAGCGTGCTCGCGAGTTGGGGATTCGCCTTGCTCCTTGTTATGGAGCTACCGAAACAGCTGCGATGGTGGTGGCGCAGGCGCCCGATCGCTTTCTTCAGGGGGAGCTGGGCTGTGGTGCGCCCCTCGATGATGTGGAACTGCACCTGGATCGGGATGGTGTGTTGAGGGTGCGGACGCGGCGTTTGGCGCTCGCGCGCTGGCTTGATGGTCGGCTGGACTCTCTTGTGGATGCCGAGGGCTGGTGGTGCAGCGGGGACGCTGCCGCTTTGATCACCGCAGGAGATGGGGCTCTATCCGTGCAGATACGAGGTCGGATTGATGGCGCCATCAATTGCGGTGGTGAAACGGTGTTCCCTGAGCAGCTCAGCCAACGCCTCCTGCATCAAGCCCAGGAGGAGGGACTGCCGTTGGAAGTGGTGCTGCTGCTGCCGATTGCCAGTGAGGAATGGGGGCAACGTTTGGTGGCGTTGGTGCGCTTCCGTGATAGCTGGATCGAGTCTGAGGGCTGGGCGTCGGTGCAAGCATCCATGCGTGGGCTCACATCAAAATGGTTGCCTGCTGAACAACCCATCGAATGGCATCCCTGCGCCGTCCTCGAACCCTCATCAACAGGAAAGTGGGAGCGGGGGCGTTGGCAGCGCTGGTTGGAGTCTCGAAAATGAGTTTTTAGGGGCTGAATTTGTGACCGTGCTGTCGGAAACTGAAAATCAGCAACAAAAAGCTAGCAGCAGGTTTGCTGGGTGTTTTCTTTGGATCCTTTGGAGTCCACAAGTTTGTGTTGGGCTACAAAAACGCCGGCATCATCATGTTGGTGGTGAGCCTGGCCGGCGGTGTGGTGACCTGTGGAGTCGCAACTGGGGTGATGTCAGTGATTGGTCTACGAGCGTCAGGTGCAGGTCGATCGAGCGCACCAGGCGCTATTGGACGATGGAGTTCGTGAGGAATTCCCGTACGAAGGCACTCAGTTCATCGGGCGCAAAGAACATTACGAAGTGCCCACCCTTACTGACTTGTCGGTATTCGACAGCTGGGCACAAGGCGCGGATGTCTTCGATTGAAATGAAGGGCTTCTGGCTGCCTACAGCCAGAAGCGGAATGTGGACTTGCCTCAGTGCGGCGGAAATGTCGATTTGTGCAGTGCCTACCAGAGTCTTGGCATTGGCCGCGACCGGTCGGTGGCTGGCCTGCTGGACGATGCGCTCCACCATGTTCGGCTCGTCGTCCGGGAGGAAAAAATTTTCGCGAAAGCTCGTCGTCGCCCAACGTGCGAAGGCATCCTGAACCCCGGCTTCCGGGTCGGCCTCGAGGGGGTCGAGAAAGGAAGCGCCAAGCGCTAGGTAGGCTTTTTTTCGTTCGGTTGAGAGAGGCCAGCTCGAATCGATCAGAATCAAGCCCGAAGCCTGTAGATCCGATCGCGTCGCCAACAGCAGCGCGAGTGCTCCCCCGAGGCTGTGTCCCACCAGGACTGCGTCGGCAAAGCGCTGCTCGTGAAGATGGTTCGCCAATCGATCGATCAAGGCGTGCACGGCATCCGCCGGGGGAAGCGCATCATCGACGTGCTCCGTCCAGGGAAGTGCCAAGGTTCGACGCTCGGGGAAGGCCCCGCGAAGCCCGTCAAAGTGATCGGTGTCGCACGCGAATCCGTGTAAAAAGACGATGGGTTTCATGGTGGGTCCTGCGTAAAGAAAGTGATCGATGGGCGCAGTCCTTCACGAACCATGGAGCCGGCTCGATGAGACGCTATTTGCGGCGCTCGATTATCCGGGTGATGTGATGCTGAAAATCCAGCTGTTCGGCTCCGCTCCCGTGGGCCACTCTCAGGGCTTTGATGTCTTCTACCCTCCCGTCGTGCTCCATCGAATCCATCGATTCTGCCTTCTCGTTCCGCCCCTAAGCCGAGCTCCGGGCATACGCCAGACGGTAAAGGGCATCAAGGATCCTTTTGAAGAGTTTGCCGCCTGAGTCGAGCCGATTTTGAGCGGCTGATGCACGGGGACCTCGGCGCCGCCCAGAATTCGCTGCGCTCGGCGACGTTTACCCGGTTTGGGCCTTCATCTGGGCCGCCCAGCCGCTTCTCTGCGGGCGGCGTTTCTTGACTTCACTCTCGCCAGACCTCGACGATGGCACGCCCGTCGGCGGGGTCGATCGAGGGGATGGAGCAACTCGAGGTCGTCGATTGAAGGCATCATCTACCTCACGAAATCCACCGATGAATTCCGTGAGATGTATCTCGATCAACAAAAGGAGTGGTTCTGATGGCGATGCTTCGTGTGTGGCCATCCGCGACCACCTTGCTGCTTGCGATCGCAGCCTGTGCCAGTGGAACAGCCTTATCCACTCACGCGCCTGACGGCTTTCACCCTTTGGTGATTGCGGCTTGCATGCTGCCGCTCCAGGTTGCTGGATTGGTGTGGGCGATCACTGCGGCGTCTTCGTAACGACGCTGCCGTTAGATCGGTTCGAGTTTTCCCACGGTTGAAGCCTCCAGCCAGAGATCGATGGGTTCTGGTAGTGGGCAACGCTTGCGACTTTCAGTCTCGATGGCTAGGTGTCGAATCAGACCACGAGCAACATCCATATCCTCGATCTGAAAGCGGTACTTCACCTCGAAGCAGCCCGGGTTGAGCCGTTGAGGTTCGAGAAGGATCCGCAGCTCATCGCCGCCATGCACTGGCCGTTGAAAGTCGGCTTCGCAATGCACCACTGGCAGGGCGACGGTTGGAACCTGACTGCTATCTCGACAGCCAGGAAAGATGGCGCCTGCGGCGATGCCATAGCGCGCCAAGCTCTCTTCCCAGGCTTCGTGGCACCAGCGAAGCAGCTGATAAAAATGCATCACGCCGGCGGCATCAGTCTCGCCAAAACGCACATTGCGTTGGAGTCGAAGCCAGTGGTCGGAGGATGGCACGGTGATGGGCAAGGTGATGGAGAAGCACAGTGGATGGGCTCAGCCTGTTGTTGGAAAGCTTGGCGAATCAACGACTCCGAAGCCATAGCTGAGCACCAGCCGAAGCAGCCAATACAGAGAAAAGGCTGAGGCGACGATGCTCAGCGGTGCAAGAGCGAAACGCATCGGGACGAGCCGGCGCATACGCCAGTCCATGAAGCTCCAGCAAAGCAGTGCTGCCGCCACCATCGGTCCAAACAGATGGAACTCCAAGGCACGATGCAAATCGCCGGTGAAGGCGGCTGAGGTGGCCCTCGTCAGATAACAGCCCGGGCCGGGAATCCCTGGTAGAGCACGAAAAGGGCAGCCCCAGCCAGGCACTTGTGGGTAGTGCCCGTTAAACCAAAGGACACTGGTCAGGGCGCTTGGGATGAGGAACCCTGACTGGCGAAATTGGCGTAGAACGGCGTTCAGAGCGCTCAGCGATCAACGGATCCCATGATCACGTCGATCGAGCCCAAGATCGCCATGATGTCGGCAACTTTGTGACCCTTGAGGATGTGAGGAAGGATCTGGAGGTTGTTGCTGTCAGCGGCCCTGATCTTGAAGCGCCAGGGGGTCACATCGTTTTTACCCTGGATGAAAACTCCGATTTCGCCTTTGCCTGATTCCAGGCGGGTATACAGCTCGCCATTCGGGATCTTGAACGTAGGTGCCACTTTTTTGGCCACGTACTGGTAGTCGAATTCGGCAAAGGGGCTGTCTTTCCCTTCTGCCATCCGGTGGGCTTCGAGATTCTCTGTGGGGCCTCCAGGGATCATGTCGCAGGCTTGGCGCAGGATTTTCAGCGATTGACGCATTTCTTCAATGCGCACGCGATAGCGAGCAAAGCAGTCACCCTCCTTCTCGCAGACCACATCCCAATCGAAATCGTCGTAACACTCGTAGTGATCGACCTTGCGGAGATCCCAAGGCACACCGGAGGCCCGCAGCATTGGACCTGACAAGCTCCAATTGATCGCCTCTTCTCTGCCGATTATTCCGAGGCCTTCGATGCGGCGACGGAAAATTGGGTTGTTGGTAATGAGTTTTTCGTACTCGTCGATTTTTGGACCAAACCAGTCGCAAAAATCCCGACATTTTTCCAACCAGCCCCAGGGCAAATCGGCTGCAACACCACCGATGCGGAAATAGTTGTTATTAATCAGTCGTTGCCCCGTGGCCGCCTCCCAGAGGTCGTAGATCATCTCCCGTTCACGGAAGATGTAAAAGAAGGGTGTCTGAGCACCAACATCAGCAAGGAAGGGGCCAAGCCAGAGCAGGTGGTTGGCGATCCGGTTGAGCTCCAACATCAAAACCCTGATGTAGCTAGCCCTCTTGGGCACCGGGATATTGGCGAGGCGCTCTGGAGCGTTCACCACGATGGCTTCGTAAAACATGCCCGCGGCATAGTCCATACGGCTCACGTAGGGCACGTACATCACGTTGGTGCGGTTCTCGGCGATCTTCTCCATGCCGCGGTGGAGGTAGCCGATCACCGGCTCGCAATCCACAACATCTTCACCGTCCAGGGTTACGACGAGCCTCAGCACCCCATGCATAGAGGGGTGATGGGGGCCGAAGTTGACCACCATCGGCTCGGTGCGCGTTTCCAGCTGCGTCATGGTGAGCCGAGGTTCATTGCGTTGTCAGGATCTTAGGAAGGACCGATGCCCGATCACTCGCTGTCTTCTGGTGTGGCGTTTAGCCACGTGCCCGTATTGGCTGAAACGCTGATGCAGGTTTTGTCTGAGCAGCCCCCATCTCTTTGGCAGAACACAGCTGTGATTGACGCCACTCTTGGCGGTGGTGGCCATAGCAAACTCATCTTGGAACGCTGTCCTGGCTTGCGTTTGCTTGGCTTGGATCAGGACCCCACGGCCAGGGCTGCTGCTGCTTCAAGGCTGGAGCCCTTCCATGAGCGCGTCCAGATCGTGCCGGTCAACTTTGCTGCGTTTGAACCACAGGAACAGGTGTCGCTGGTGCTGGCAGACCTTGGGGTGAGCAGTCCCCAATTGGATGTGGCCTCCAGAGGATTCAGCTTTCGTCTGGATGGTCCTTTGGACATGCGCATGAACCCAGAGGCTGGATGTGAAACGGCAGCGGAGCTGATCGAGAGGCTGGAGGTGAATGCCCTGGCTGACTTGATTTATGCCTTTGGCGAGGAACGCTTATCTCGCAGGATTGCTAGACGGATCAAGGCGGATCTGGAGGCTGAAGGCGCCTATGCAGGCACGGCTGCGTTGGCCTATGCCGTGGCTGGTTGTTACCCCCCGAAAGCCAGGCGGGGAAGGATTCATCCCGCCACGCGCACCTTTCAGGCACTGCGGATTGCCGTGAACGATGAACTGACAGTGCTGGACCGATTGCTGCAGATTGCGCCCGGTTGGTTGAAGCCTGACGGTCTCCTCGTGATCATCAGTTTTCATTCGTTGGAGGACCGCCGAGTAAAAACAGCATTCCTTCAGGACGAGCGGCTGGAACGAGTCACGCGCAAACCGTTGATGGCGTCAGAACAGGAGCAGGCAGACAACCCGCGCAGTCGCAGCGCAAAACTAAGAATTGCCAGGCGAAGGCCCGACACCGTTCGGTCTGAGGGATGAGCATCCCTTGGTCTCCAGACTTGTTCTGGTGGATGGCGCTGTTGGTGCAGCTGCTGGCGATCCCAGGCACGCTCTTGCCCCTGCTCCCAGGCTTGATCTGGCTTCCTGTAGGTGGATTGATTTGGATCGCTGCTGTCGGATTGCAACAGGCCTGGACTGAGCTCGTTGTCGCTTTAGTGTTATTTGGTCTGGGCCTGGTTGCCGATCTGGTGGCGTTGGGCTTGGCCTCGATGCGCCTTAAGGCAAGCCGTTGGTCAGCAGCAGGAGCCGGGGTGGGTCTGCTCTTGGGGGTGTTCGGCCTTCTTCCGGCCCTCCCTTTTGGAGGTCCATTGCTTGGGGCTTTGTTCGGCCCCTGGCTTGGAGCCCTGGTGGTGGAGACCTGGGTCAAAAAAAAGCCACCCAATGGTTTGGGGTGGCTGGAGGCGCTGCGCCAGGGATCCGTGGTGGGATTGGCTGTTGTGGCCGGACTTCTGGTGAGTCGTCTGGCTCAACTGGTCTTGGCGCTGCTCGGTGTGGCGGCTTTTATCGGACTCAGTTCTCGCTGAGGAAACCGGTTTTGTCTTCTGTGCCAAACAGTTGGCGGTAGGCCGCTGTTGAGATGCAGATCACCAAGGGGCTAGCAACCAGGAGGCCCACTCCGTTGAGTAGAAGTCCAATGCCCAGGATCACCACTTCCACGATCAGGAGCAAGAGCATCCACCCCCAGCTGGGATCCACGACGGCTCTGCCGCGCTGGATTTTTTGAAGGGGATTTCCCTCTCCCATGATCGCGATGAAGGGAAGGAACTTTTGGTTCACTCCTAAATACAGGAACACGACGCCAGCCACGAGGCCAGGAATCACGGCTAAGGCCTGATTGATCTGAAACAGGCCCGTGCCGATAGCAACGGCGATGAACAAAATTATCGCAAGTACAACGGCCAGCACCAACTGGTTGATGAACAGGCGACCTGCCGCTTGGCCATCCCAGTGGGTGAGGTCTCCAAAGGAGGGTTTTTGGCCGCTAAGGGCCTTCCATGCTCCTCGAATCAGCCCTGTGACCGCCCATAAGCTGATTATGGTGCTGCCAATCACGGAGACAATCAGCAGCAGGACGGTGCCTGGATCGAAGCCTGACCCTGCAGACGATCTAATTGTGGCTGCATGGCTCATCACTTGAAAGATCAGCCCTAACGCCCCCGATAGCAGGGTGAAAAGCACAAAGGGCAATGGGGCTTTGGTGAAGCCTGACCAGCCATCTTCAATCGCTTGCAGGACGTGGAGCCTGCTGCTCTCCGTGGTGTCGCTCATTGCCAGATGTTGATTGAAAGGCTTGGCCGGAAAGTAGCGACACGCACTATTTATTTCATGGTTT
>Ga0302116_1000466_pt1 | contig 24490 bp, 10 predicted proteins | sample AG5_SCM_MG_FD_203124 | JGI IMG/M metagenome (GOLD analysis project Ga0302116, IMG submission 203124) | Marine microbial communities from Western Arctic Ocean, Canada - AG5_SCM | ecosystem: Environmental > Aquatic > Marine > Oceanic | place: Canada: Western Arctic Ocean | collected 2017-10-01 | reverse complement strand
CCCGAGCCGTTCAGCGCATTCGTCGTGGCGCACTCGCCGTCGGTGTTTCAGTTCATCTGGTCAATCGCCAAATACTTTCTCACCGAGAGCGCCAGAGAGAAGTTCGTCATCCTCAGCGGAAGCGCCTCCAAGCACTTCCACAACAAGATGGGCATCGGCCTGGAACACATCCCGAAGGAAGTTGGGGGTAAGAGCGAAACCGAGGGCTTGATCACCGTGGCGGAGTTGCTGACTGAAATTCACCAGCAACCCGCGGTGGACGCGTTTCGACGAGACGCTAAAGTCGCAGAGGCGTCCGTGTCCGATGCGACGACGCCCGAGACGGAAACGACCGCGGCGGTGGCGAATACGGTCGTGCCCCAGGCGGAGCGGGTCCGGCTGAGGAGCCTGCGGAAGGAGCTTTACATGGCATTCGAGGGGAACGTGGAGGGCGGGCCTGATGACGTCGTTACGGGATCCGAGGAGGTCGTGAAGGGACCCGAGGACGTTCGGGAGGTTGAGAAGGTTGAGAAGGCGCCTTCGGGGTCCGCGGGATCGGCCGCTGGGGCGGGAAGCGTCGTGATGGCCGCGAAGCCGCCGTCCGCGCTGCCCAAACAGCTGGTCGTCGCCGCGGTGGTGGCGCTCATCGCGATGGTGCTCGGGCTGATATACGAACTCATCGCGGGGCGATGAGAAGTGTGTCGATGGGGGATATGGTACCTTAATTCTTTTGTGTGCGAGCCGCCGCTCGCGTGTGCGAATCAGTGTTCGTTGTTTAATGATTACATCGGTTCTATCGGTTGGTTATCAATCTCGTCACCTAACCGTCTCTAGCTATATAAGTGTGTAAACAATGTGTATACGCCGTCGATGGGTATACGGACGTGTTAGTCCTTGAGCGACAGCAGCAGCGCGGCGCCGCGCCTGATCCAGTGCGACCCGTCCTGCTCGCACGGCACACGAATGTCCATAACAAAGTTAGTGGAGTGACCGGTGGTACTGAGGATACCGCGCCTGTCCGCCGTCTTGTACAGCGGAGCCCTGTAGTGGTTATACTCCTTAAAGTCCTCGACGCGCGCGGGGATCATGTGGATCCCAGGGCACGGCGCGTACAGAACCTTGGGCTCGCTCTCGCAGAGCGATCGTTTGTGTGGATCCCACGCGGCGCCGTCGATGTGCATGCCGAAGCAGTACACGCCATCCGCGGGCTTCTCCGCGTATCCGGCTTCGTCCCCGTCCAGCACGGCGTAGTCAAAGTCCACCTTGTCAATCTCGATCTTGTGCGACCTCGCGAAGTTCTGCTTGGATCCCGTGAGGAACGCCTGGGTGAAGAAGAAGGCGTAGAGGGGAAACGTGGTGGGAATCCCGTCGTCGACCCACGACTTGAAAAAAGCGGCTCGTTCGACAACTTCTTTCATGTACGAACCGAGGGGCTTGAGGCTCGGGAACGACTTCTTGAGCCACGACGCGGGTACCTTGCCGTCGTACAACGCCTTGCCAACCTTGTCGAGCTCGTCGCTCATTAACACCTGGCCCTTGACCGCCTTGCCGAGGTTCACGAGGGAGCCGCGTATGAGCGACAGGAGCACGTTGACCCTCCCGAGCTCCTGCGTTAGCACCGTGTTCATGGACTCGTAGTAATCCACCGGGTACTTCTTCTCCGCGAGCTCGACGTCGAAGTTGGGCGGGAGCTTACCGAGGAGGCTCTCGGCAACCTCGCCGATGACCTCCTCCGGTGACTTGCCGCCGCCCGACCCTTCGCGCGATTGCGTCAACATGAACGACGCCAAGAGCGCGTCAGTTTCGTTCATGTTCTTCTGGATGTCCGCGTTGGCGTGGAAGCCGTACACCTCCGGCGCGGCGATGAGCGGCAGGGTGTTGATGTACTTGAGGTACGACTTGTAGTCTCCGTGTGGCGGCGCTTGGTACAGGCCGCTCGGTGAGAAGGCGTAGTTTTCGTCCAGAATCTCGGGGGTGTAAAACAGCTTGAGTATGGAGTCGGCGGTGACCCTGTCGTGGCCGTCGGTGATCTTCCCGCCGTAGTTGCACTCGCCGCACGTGTACATCAACGTCTCGTACGGCACCTCGGGGTACTCGTCGAGGAACATCTTCAGCTGCCGGATGGAGATGCGAAGGTCGTTCTCGTTGAAGTCGTACGGGATGTTGAACCCGATGGCGCCGTATTTCCTCCGCTCCTGCATCGACGAGTGGAAAAACGCCAAGCCGAAGCACATCTTGCGCCAGGACGTGTCCTTGGTGCACGTGTCGAAGAACTCGCTGTCGGACAGCGGGTCGGACATGAACGTTCGCATCAAGCCGGCGCGGAGGCCCTTCGGTGCCTCGTTGGTCATCTTGACTGAGTTTTCCAGAATCGTGATTGGGAAAATCGGCGAAGGGTAAGACGTGAGCCAGAGCCTAAAGTCCTGGTGCACCGAGTCCTCCTTCAGGCGCGTCTCGCACACCACCTCGAGCTCGGGCATGAACGACTTGGCCAGGTGGCAGTTCTGGAGAACCACCCAGAAACCCTTCTTCATGCCCTCCTCGATGTTCTTCATCGCGTACGGTCCTTGCCCTTGGCCCAGCGAAACCGCCTCGACGCGCATACCCTCCGGGTAGGTCTTGTTCTTCTTGGACGCCGCGAAGTTCAGCAAGTTGGCCATCGGGTCGGACCCCGAGCTCAGCACGAACACCAGCGGGACGGACGCGCTGGAATCCTCGAAGCAGGACGGGAGGTCGAACGGCATCGGCTCGACGTACTTGGACCCGAGTTCGGCGCCCACGAAATCGGTGATTGCGGGAACAACCTTATCGGGCCGAAAGGCTCTGATCACCATCATGCGCTGCAAGGGCGTGAACGCGTCGTGCCACGGCGCGGGCAGCACCTCGCTCTGTGGCTCGAGCGAGTCGTAGAGAACCTTCCAACGCGAGGGGTCCTTCGCGACGTCCGCGGGTAGGTCACCCCGGGCCGCAACCGTGGGCAGCTCCGCCGCGCGTAAAATCTCGCCCCAAGCCTTGTCGCCGAGCCAGTCGGGTGCCGGGTTGGGCACGGCGAGGTCGCCGGTGTCGATGCCGCCGGTGAGGAATAACCTGAGCTCGTCCGCATCGATCGGGTTGCCCGTGCCAAAGGCAAACTCGAACTCGCCCGGGGGTTCGGGCGCCGACTCGCGAAGCGCCTCCTCCTCGTCGTCGTCATCCGCCGGCGGATCCTCACCCGCCTCCTCCCTCGCCTTCGCCTCGGCTTCAGCCTCAGCCGTTCGCTTCGCCTCGCGCTCGGCAAAGTCGGCGAGTGCCTTTTGGTACTCAGCCTCCACCGCCGCCTTTTGCGTCTCGATCTCGCCCCAGTCGATCGCCAGAAGCACCTTGGTGGCGACGAGAAAGGCGAAGAGCAACTTGTCCTGCTCAAACAGCGAGCGGCACACCATCTGGTAGAGAAAGTAGGTGAAGTGCCTGGTGATGTTCCGCAGGCGTGTCTCCAGCTTCGGGGACCTGTCCGCGTCGTCGATGCCGCGCAGGAAGAGCTCGGTGTACCACTGCAGCGAGTACTGGTACATGTCGCCGATGTTGGCCATGTCGGCTACGCAGAAGAACAGGATGGAGGAATGCTTCGCCACCGGCCTGTACCCCGCTCTCGCCGAATCGATCTTCACCTCGGTCTCGTCGGCGATCTTCTGCTTCTCCGAGATTTCATCGGACAGCACCTTGGACGCGCTGAGCACCTGAACCGCTTCTTCGTCCTCCAGGATGTTACCCTCGGATGAGGACAGGACTTTCAGGATCTTGTCCTCGATCTCCTTCAACGACTTTTTGTTCTGCGCGCCTTGCAGGATGAGCTGGTTCTTCTCCTCGGCGAGATCCGGCCTTTCTTTCGCAACCACCACGCCCAGGAGCTGGTCCTCCAGACCGTCGAGCGTGATCATGAAGTTGATCAGCGACACCTTGGTGCACAGCTCGGGGGTGTAGTGCGGGTTGCGGAGTTTGGTGGTGATGTAAAACTTGAACTCCTTGTTGTACTCGACCACGGAGTCCCCGAGCTTGATGCAGAGCGAACCAGCCTGCTTGAACGTCTGCTTCAGCAGCAGCGGCTCGAGGCTCGCGTCCAGGGTATCGTAGATGTTCTCGAGTAACACCGGCTTGCCGAACTGCACCGCAGTTTCGAGCGAACGCATGTAGTCCGGGTCGGAGAGCTTGATGGTGACCAAACCCCGTTCGCCCTCCATGCTCCGGATCCATTTATTCGCCTGACCTTGCGGGTCGATGAACAGCGGCCACCTGCTGCCGTAATCCACCATCGTGCCGTTCTCCGCGCTGAACGAATCTTTAGGTAAACCCTGGATGTTCCACTGGCGAATCTTAACCTGGTCGCCCATGATCTTGACCAGCGAGTACTTGTCGTCGCACGGGATTTTTGGTTCAGCGTTTTGGCACAGCTCGACCCAGCGGGCGGTGGCCTGCTCTCTGTACGCGAGCGTGAACGCTCCGAGGTACGCGATGCACCCGGAGGATAAGAGCACGTCGCCCGTGAGCGCGAGGTAATCGACCGAGAGCTGCTCCTGGTTCGCGGTCCACCGAACTTTCTCGCCGCCGAGTCCCTCGACGAGCTTGTTGGCTCGGTCGAGTTTGATTTTGCAAACCTCGGCGTCGTTTTCTAGCTTGGCGCAGTGGTCCTTCTTGCCCTGCAAGTCGTCGTTCAACGCGTTGATCTTGTCGATGACTCCCTGCAGCTGGTCCTGCTTGATCTTGAGCTCGGCCATCACCCCCGCCAAGTCCGTCTCAGCCTTGGCCAGCGCAGCCTTCTTCGGGTTGACAACTTTGATCACCGCGTCGTAATCCACCAGGGCTTTCACCCACGAGCACAGCCCGCCGGCTGCTTTGGAAGCCTTCTTGATCCGCGCGGGTTCAAATTCCGGCTTGGCGACGTACTTGGAAACCTTCCGGATCACCTTCTTCTTGATCTTGTCCTTGTCGTACGTCTTGAGCTTGTTGAGGAACCCGGGCTGGCCTAAGAGTTTGAGCGAGGTGGCCCACCAGTCGTTGAACATCTGCCCGGTGTCCGGATGAGTCTTGCGCACGGGCTCCATCTGCATGAATATGCACACAGCCTCCATGACCAGCATCACCGGCGCGGGCGGGGTCTTCATGAGCTTCACCTCGAAGATGTCGCCGGGCGTGAGGGTATCCAGGGCGTCCACGGCGGCTTTCAGCAGCGGCATCGCGTTCTTGAGGTCATTCTCGCAGGCGTCAGCCTCGGTCTTCACGCGGGCGGCTTCGGCTTTGGCGTCAGCCTCTTCTTTCGCGACGGACGCTTTCACCTTGTCAGCCTCGACCGTCTCCTGCGCGATGACCTCCATGGCAGCCTGGGTATCCTTCTGCGCCTGCACCAGCTGCGGCTGGAGCGCGATGAGCTCTAATTTCATAGCCTCGACGCTCTGTTCCGTGGCGGCGAGCTTCTCCAATCCGTTGATGTAACGCTTCTTCTTGGTGTCAATCTCTTTTTGCTTCTTCTTGAGCAGGTCCTTGTAGGAACTGATGAGCTCGAGGTAGGACGTGGGCGTGACGTAGAAGTGCCGGCGGGCCTCGGCGAGGTACCGTTCCGACAGCGCGATGGTTCCGCTGTGCATCTCGACGCACATCTCAGCCAGCGGAGATTTGAGTTCGTTCGCTACGTTGACGTCTTTGAGAAACTCTTGCGCGACGTTGAGCAGGGCATCTTCCGGCCAGGCGGTGAACCAGTCGATCGTGGTGCACGTGACCAGCGACGGGAACTTGCGAAGGCGCTCGCGGAAGGCGTCGCCGACGGGGGAGAAGGCGAGCACGACGTGGAGGTTCTTTTTAACCTCCTGGATGAAAAAGTTGTTCATCAGGTCTTTGTTCGCGTCCATGCCAGCCTGCTTCGCCCGGCCCCGGATGTTCTCGAATATGGTCACCATGTCGCCGCTCTCCATCAGGTTCGGAACCTCCCCGGTGTTGAGCAAGTTCGAGATGTCCTCGACGAAGTACTCGTACTGGATCTGCGTGTCGGAGAATAGAAACACCGTGTTTTTGTTAGCCTCACCCGCGAGTTTCATAACCTTCTTCAAGTCGTCGTGCCACTCCACGCGGCCGTACGTCTTGGACAGCTCAATCTGGTGAATCTCAAACTCCTGGATGTACGCCGCGAGCCGCGTGAGCGACTGCCGTCCACTCCCGCCGACGCCGACGAGCAGCGCGTGCCCGCCGGGTTGCGAGATGATGCGGCAGATGCGGCACACGTGCTCGAGCGCGTAGAGGAACAACACCAAATGCATGGGCTTCTTACTCGTCGAGTTGAAGTCCACGAGGTACTCGGTGACCACGCCGTGCAGCTGATCGTACTCGAGCACCTCGCCGTACACCTTGGGGTCCGCGCCGGGGACTAAGAAATCGCCAAACATCAAACGTCGGAGCTCGGTCGGGTCCACCACCCCGTCGCCGTCGGCGTCCAATCGCGAAAAAACTTCGTCGAAGGGGACATCGAAGTGCTTCTCGGTGAGCCGCTTGGACATCTGGAAGAACCACTCGCGGTCGGGTTCGTCCGTGAGCCTGTCCGCGAACACCCGCAGACTCTCGTGCACCCACAGCCTCGTGAGCGAACCTTTGTCGGCGACGCTCTCTTTGGTGGTGGAGCAGACACCCTGGAACACTTTAGAAACGTCGCGGAGGTTAAAGGTGTAATGCGACTTCATCGGCGTGGGCAGCAGCTCGCGCTGCACCGTCTGGTACAGCTCGATGGTCCCCTTGACCAGGCACGACTGGCACTCGTACAGCTCCTCGGGCAAGCCTTTGGTTCGCATCCACCACTCGACCAAGGTGCTGAAAATCTTGGTTAAAGTGGCGGCGTTGAACGGCGCGGCGCATATGACGTGGTAGTGACGGAGGTACCGGTTGGTCACGTTGTTGCGGCCTCCACCCGGCGGGCCCATCGCGGCGATGAACTGCATGTCCACGAGGTTACGGAACGCCAGCTCGCGCCTGTCGTACCACCCGGCGTAGTCCATGAACTGCCTTAACAGTTCGATCGGGGGCTGAGCTCCGTATTCTTCAACCTGCGGCATGTTCAGATCGTCGACGAATACGACCATCTTTTTCCCCGGTGGTGGACCGAATGTACCCTTCTTGCGCTTGGTCAGTTTACCGTCCACGATGTCCTGGGTCATGTTCGCGGACGTCTGCGCGGAGAAGTTCATGAACGTGTAGCTGTACAGCTCGCTGTCGATGCCGTTGGCGACGTGCCGCTTGATGTACGCAGTTTTGCCCGTGCCCGTGGGTCCGACGAAGCAGAAATTCTTCCCGTGCGTCACCAGCGTGTCGATGAGAAACGTGTACCGGATGGTATCCACGGTTGGCACGATGATGGACGAGTACGCGGCATCTTCGCCGATCGGGACGTCCTCCGTAAGGTCCACCCATCGTCGCCACGTCCCGGATGGTTTATCGAAGCAAAAGTCGTAAACCGTCTCGGGATTCGTCTCGGACCCCGACGGAAACGGCTTGCACTTGACCTTACCTTGGCCCTTCAGCCCCGGGGTCATCCACGGCACCAGCTCCTCCGGGACGTCGTTGAACATGAGCTTTCGGAGGTACGCGTCGAACTTGGTCCGGCCTTCTTCGTCGACGCTGGCGCCGATGGACCACACGAGCGAGAACAGAAAGAGCGAATCGATCCACACGGATACCAGCGCTTCCTTCATCGACGCAATCTTACCGGCGTCTTTGAACTCGTCGAGTAACGAGTCCAACAGGCGCATGAGCGACTGCGCTAAGTTGATCTCCTGCATGGGCTGCGGCATCTTGCAGATCTTGGTCGCCACGCGTAGGCACGGGGGCACGAGCCAATCGAAGAGCGCGGTGATCTGTTCCTTGTGCTCGGGGGCGACGCCGACTGGGAGGGTGTCCAGCCACGATTGCATCACCGGCCTCCAACCCAACAGCGAGGGTTGCACGTACACCATGCCGCACCGCGACACCGTGGCCGGCGACGCCACTGCCAGGTCCTGAACCTCGAAGATCATGTTCATCAAACCCTGCATCGCGACGATTTCGCCGCTGTTGAGGCACAGTTTCTTGTTATCGTCCAGCACCGTGTTCATGTTTTCGATCCAGATGGCGTCCACCGGGCCGTCGAAGACGACCCACTTGCGGTCCGGGCTGGTATCCCTCGCGGCGTTACGGAACGTCACCGCGAGGATCCCGTCGGCCCATTCCTTGCTCACCGGGTCCTCGGCGCCGTACAGCTGGCCCATGGTGATGGACTTGGGGTTGAGGCAGTAGTACTTGACTTTTTGTTCGCCGTTCAAACCTTTTTCGTTCAACTCGCCGAGGGCGTCGGCCAGCACGGAGATGCACGACGACTTCATGCCGTACGATTCCCCAACGAGCATCAGCCCGTGCCGCACGATGATCATCTCGTACAGCTGGATGATCTTCTCGAAGAAGTTGTCCAGGGGCTGGAGTTTCGCCCTGGCGGTGGCGTTTGTCAGAGCGTCGTTGAGGTTGTCGTAGTCAATCTCCGGTAGCTTGACGCCTGGGAATAAATCGCTGAGGATGCCGCGGAATAAGGGCACGTCCTGGTCCAAGAACTTGGGCAGGTTGACGTCGGTCAACGCGCGGAGCATGAGGACGTCCTCAGCCTCGTCGGCGAACTTGCGCTTCAAGTTACCCGCCGCGCGAAGCACCGCGATGACGGCTCTCATGCCGTAATCGTAGTGGTCCTGCGACGAGAGCTGCTCGGAGCACAGGCGGTACGTCTGGACGAGCTTGCGCGCCATGTCTCGAGCCTCGAGGTAGCCGAACGAGTAGAGGATGATCTCGCCGATCATGGCGTAATCCGGGACCATCATCGCGACGTCGCGGAAGAGCGCCTTGAGGTTATCGGGGAGCTCGGAGCGACCCGCGTAGCCGGGGTTCATGGTGATGAACACGTTGGCGGTGTGAATGATTCTGAGCTCCACACCCTCGAAGATGAACCGTTCCATCTTCGCCGCGACCGCGCGCTGAATGCACAGCACCTGCTGCGCCACCACGGAGAGAACCTCGAGCTCGATGCGGTTAAACTCGTCGAAACACGCCCACGCGCCAGACGCCGCCAAACCTTTGAAGAATTTACCCATCGCCTTGTAGTCCAACCCGTCGGAGCAGTTGAAAACCACGCACGCGATGGCGATCGCCTTGGAGAGGTCCTTCGTGGTCTCCGTCTTGCCGGTACCCGCGGGTCCCGCGGGCGCCCCCCCGAGGTTAAGGTGGATCGCGCCCATCAACGTGCGGTAACACCGGTCCGTCAGCGGCGTGATGACCAACCGGGCAGAGTTGCCGAGGTACTCAAAGCCGTACTGCGCCTGCGCGTTGATCATGCGGCACTTGAGGGTGTCGTCCTCCCAGAAGTAACGCAGCTGCGCGAGCCACTTGAAGTCCTTGGGATCGTGCACGCCGTCTGCTGACATCTGGACGACGACGTCGCGGGCGTGCACGTCGATGGTGACCAGCGCCGACATCGTCGCCCGCTCAAGTTTGGTCAACTCGCCCCGCACCATGTTGACGATGTTGGTCAGCTGCACGTTGGATTTCTCGCCGTACTCCTTTAAAGAACCCGCGACGATGGCGTCGGTGACTTCTTTGGTCCAGTGCACCTGCGACCCGGCGATGACCACCTGCCCGGGCCAGTCCAAAATCCATTCCTCTCTCGGTTTCGTGGTGTAGGACACCACGGATTCGCGCGTCACCTTGAGCAACGAAGCCTTCATGACGTCCTCGAACTCGAGCATCCACTTCTCCACCGCGCCCGTCTCCGCCGGGTCGATCTCTTTGCACAGCGGAACGGACTCGCCCTCCACGGACACGATGGTTTTCATCGTGACGCGCTCGGTGAATTCCACTTTTTGCACAGCCTCGAAGCACTTCTTCATGAAGGGCTGCACTCGGAGCGGATCCTTGCCCTCGGATAAAATCTCCAGGAGCTCGTCGTTGGACAGGAAGAAGAAGCGTGGGAACGCCATCTTCTTGGTGTCCAAAAAGTCGTTCAGTCCCTTCTCGACGATGTCCAGTTGCCTGTTGGACTCGTCCAGATCTTCCAGCAAGTTTTCCACGTTTGGCGCGTCCACAGCCTTGGGCGCCGCCTGGACCACATCCATGATCTTCCGCCACGTCGTGTCCATCGTGTCGAACGCCGCCGCCTCTGTTGGGATCTGCTTCCCGATCTCGTCGCTGCTGAAGATGGGCTCGAGGTACAGCCACTTGGCCTGGCACTTGAGCCACTGATCCACGATCTGTTGCAGCCGGTCCAACCGAGAGCCCCACGGTCCCACCCTGTCCGCGAACGGCTTGGCGAACGGCGACGCGCCCATCGCCGTCACCTTGACGATCTGGTCGTCGAGCACGGCTTGGACCTCGTCGACGCACGCGCCGTCCAGGATGGACGTGCCGGTTTCTTTCCAGGGCTTGAAGCGCAGGTCCAAACCTTCCCAATCCTCCACCATCTTGTCCAACGCCTTCTCCATCGTGTACTCCCGGGACGCCACGTCGCTCACCTCGGCGAGCCGCACGGTGTGCTCCTTGACACCCTTGTCGATCAAACGCTGCAGGGAGGTGAACTCATCCTTCTTGAGTTCAAAGTTTGGAATGGCGATGATCTCCGTCATCTTTTCCCAGTGCCGCGTTCGCAGTCCCGGGTTGCACACCGCGTGGACCATGGGAAGCATATCCTTAAACTTCTCCAGCTTCTCCGCGGTAGCCTCGGCGACGGCCAGGGGCTTGGGCATGAGCTCACCGCCGCCCTTCCCGGAGAAGCGTTTCACGAGCTTGGCCATGTCCCGCACCGAGTCCGACACGTTCTCGTCGATGACCTCAGAGTTGAGCTTGGAGAACGGGCCTTGCATCCACTCCCTGTGGTTCTTGAACGTCTCCCACGTCATCGTCCACAGCTTCTTGAACGGCTCGAACCGCGTGTTGAGCTTGGTCACCTCGGTGTACCGCGTGATGCCCCAGCCGAACAAAATCTCTTCGTCGTTGATAGCCTCCGCCTCATTCGCCGCCTCTTCCAAAGCATTGACGAGAACCTCGACTTTGCCGGCGTAAACCTCTTCGCGTTTGTCCACGTCACCGTCGCGCTCGAACGATTCGATCGTCACCTTGTACTCCTCCAGCTTGGTCTGGAAGACCTCGCGCCGAGCCTTGAGCTTCTCTTCCCACAGCCTGTGCTCGGAATTGCACGCTCTGCCGGCGAGTTTCATAATCTCGTACATCCGGGCGGGCCACCCGTAGGAGACGCAAATCTCGTCAAAGTCCTCATCCGTGGTACTCCAAAAGTACTCCTCGAGGAAGAGCTCGCGCTTCTTCTGCGCCTTGATCTCAGCCTCGATGTCCTTCGTCATCTGCGGCTGCGTCTCCTTGACGTACTTCTTGAGTTGCACCGCCTCGTTCACGTTGCTCGGTTTCACGTGAACCCGCTCGTTCATGGTGACGTACGTCTTGTTCATCTCAGCCGCGGTGTTCGCCACCGTGGTACGTACGTGGTCCAGCAACGCATCCGCGCATGTATCGGCGATGTCGGACAGCCTTTTCTTCAGCGAGGAACAGTCGACGACGTACACGCCGGCGCGAACGCGCTTTCCGGAAGATTTCCGAATGTCATCCGCGAATGCGCGGTACTTGTCAATCTCCGACCGGAACTGGTCCAAAACCGTCGGTTCGCCCTTCTTACCGGTCGGGTCCGTGGGAACCACCACGTTGGCGGCGAACGCGGCGACGTGTGATGCAATGTCGAGGGTTAGCAGACTTTCGTGCGGCGCGAAGACAGCCTTGAGCGCGTCAGGGGCGTCTCTGCCCCGTCGCATCGCCGTCGCCAGCTGTGTCCGCGCGTCCACGACGAGCGGATCGTCCAGCTGGAACGTGTCGATCGCCTTCGCCGACGCGACGTTCACCACCCCGGGCCGCGGGATGCCGATCGCCGCCAGCACCGCGCCGTCCAGGCTGCTGACCACGGCGTCCTCGAAGGCTTCAAACGGGGGTGAAAATTCAGCGCACCCGTCCTCACCGGGCTGGAGCCTGACCACGAACAACGGGTCGTTGGACCACAGGAGCGTGCGGTCGAGCGGATCGCAGTGTCCGTGCGTGTCCGGGTAGGTGTGCTCCAGCGCCAGATCCGTCACCAGCTCCTCCACGTTTCGTTTGACCAACTCGCGAAGCTGGTTACTCTGCGCCGTCGCCACCGCGTTATAGTAAGCGTCCGAATCGGCGTTGACGCACACGGGCGGATCAGCGCGGAACACCGCCGCGGTCTCCGCGGTCCACCGCTCCCACAGCGCGCTCTTAGACGCCTCGCGCGTCGCGCTCTGGTGCGCCACGAACGCGTCGACTTCCCACGGCACCGATGCTCTGAATTCTTCGCTCCCCGCGTCGACCAGTCGCGCCGCCCTAAACTCGGTACTCCACAGGTGCGACAGCGCGCTGATCTGCGGTGAGAGCGTCTGCAGCGTCCACGCGATGTCCTCGCGCGCGGCGTCGACGTCCGCGCGCCACACCGCGGGCAGGTCCCCGTGCGGCCTGCCGCTCGGCTTCGGCGGCTTGGCGAACCCAGCCAAAGTTTCCAAGCCCAGCCGAGTCCGCTCGTTCGCGTTGGTCAGCACGTAGTCCACGATGGACTTCCTCGCCGCGTGGTAGTAGTCCGTTCGCATCTCGTTCAGTAACGAGTGGAGACACGTCTCGAATCCTTCCACGGATAACGCACCGTGTGGGTCCGGGTCGGACGGGGTCATCGACAAAACGTTTTCGAACCACTCCGGTTTCGGCTCCGCTGCCGTGCCTTTCGCATCGTCCGCGCCCGCGTCCACGCCGTGCTCCACGTAGTAGTGGTACCTGACGATGGCGTCCGTCAAAGACCGTTTACGCGAGTCGCTGTACGTCTGTGCGCGTGTGGAAGATGAACCGGCGACTTCCCCGTCCGAGTTGGATGAAGCGTCCCCGTCGTCGGAAGATGAGGGTTCGTTTGCGGATGATGCTCGGCCGATTGTGCGAAACGGGTTATCGGGGCTCGGCGGCCGCGGCTGCGTGAACCCTGGTTCCTGCGGGCGGACGCGATTGGTCCTGGCGAGCGCGTCGTCCACGCGCTCGCCCCGCGTAGTCCTCGGCTCCGCCATCGTCGGGTACTTCGGCAGCGGTCTCTTGACGATGATCTCCGAGTTGACCCATCCCTCGTCGTTTGGAACCTTGGCGCGCTTGGCGGCGCGTTGTTTGTACCCGGGCCCCGCGGATGGGGTGTAGTTGGCGCCGATGCGGTTCGTGGGCGGGTGGTGGTAGAGGTCCTTGGAATCGCCGAACGTCGACGCGCGCGTGAACGGCGAGTGCGTGTTGAGCAGCGGTGGCATCCTCGCGGCGACCGATCGCTTGGCTCCGGCGACCGCGCCCGCCATGGCGCGTTCCTGCTCGCGCGCGAACGTCACCGCGACGTGCGCGCCCGGCGCGCGTATCGCCTCATCCGCGGTCTGCGATGGAAACACACGTGGAGGAAGGGGACGGGGTCAGGTGGATGGGTGCGGGGGGGTCGGTCGGGCCGTGGGCTCGAAATCGTTTCCCGTTTGAGAATCATTGAATCCGGGTTGCGTGCGTCGTGCGGGTGACGCCGCGATGGGCGAGGCGCGGGTTACGGATCGGGGTCGGGACGCACCGCCACCACGGACACCTCGAGCATCTCCGGCGCGACGTCCGCGAGCGACCATCGAAGGTGCTCGTCGCGCGTCGGCAGGGGCTTCTCGAACGGGTCCTCCATCGCGCCCGCCCCTCCTCGCTCCACTGCCGACAGTGTGTCTCCACCACCTCCTCTGCTAAAATTCGAGGCGGGGCCCACCGATGGGAGGAAGCGCCGCGCCGCGGTTGTTCACCTGCTGCGCGCGGCGGCCTATCCCTCGCCTAGTACCGTCCGACCGCTGACAGATACCGCCTAGTGCGGCACCGCCTGTGTGAGGTCGGTAGTGTCGAGCCCACGGCACTACACTGGCCGGGTGAGACGCAAGGAGCCCGAGCAGCGTGCCCTGCAGGCTTCGATGATCGGGATCGAGGCGAGTTCGTCAAAAGCCAAAAATGGCATTGCCAAAAAAAAGAGTTTCATCTCTTCGAGGTTGATCGCGAGTTTCGCAATTTCACCCGTTCCGTTGGTGATGTTGACCGCGTGACCTGCCTGTTGACCGCACCTCTTCTTTCAACCATTCCACTTTGAACAGAGATCTCGTTCGGGTCCATCTTCTTGTCTTTGGAATCGCCTGTTGGTTTTCCAAATTTTTCAGGAAGATCCAGTGACGCGTCAGTGACAATCTTGGATATTTTGGGTATCGCAGACCGAATCTCTATACAAATATCCAAAGCATAATATCTGGCCGTCGCGGTCGATGCCTGGGTAAATACCCGTACCTTCTCAAACGAAATATCAACGCCAATTCTCAAAACGAAGACCTGGCGGCTACCGAACACAGCGGGGCATGAACTGTCAGTTTTCCTCGGCCGAGAAAATGCGTTTCGAAATATCGCGTTTTCGTTTTCTTCCCGCTTTTTCTCGGCGCTCTTCACGCACGGAAGCGCACTTCACCCGCGCGCGCGACTTGCGACGCGTCACGGGCGAGTAAATACCACTTCCGAGTCGTGTTCAAGGTTGACTCAGGGCGTGCACATTCCGCGTTTTAGTCTCAAGTGAGTTGGGAACGGCGCGTTTTCGGACCCGAAACGAGCTCAATCGTGGAAGCAACGACCGCGTCGGGTGCAATGACCGCGACGATGACGGTGCCGCCTCGGTCCGTCGCCGCCGTTACCGCGGCGGCCGGCGAGGCGGAACCCATGGACGTCGAGTGCTATGTACCCCCGAGGCTATGCGAGGAGGATTACACGCGCGAGATTACGCTGGCGGCGTATCACCGGGATGCCGCGCGAGTCGCGTCCGTTTTGCGCCTGTGCGGGCCAAAGTCCGTCGCCGAGATGTCTCTGTCGCGCGCGGCGGCGGTGCAGCTGCTCGGAGAGGACGTGTACCTCGGCAGCCACAGCTGGAGCACCCAGGAGGGGTTCCCGGTGATGTACTTCGCAGGTGAGATCACGCTCGCGCCGCCCGCACGCGCCCCGTTTCCGGCCCGGATCTTCCCCGCGCGCGGCCGAAAGCCGTCGAACGACGGTTTTTTTACCCCGGTTATACGCGCGAATCTGGGTCGCGCGCGCACGTCCGAGGCGAATTTCGCGTTCTCAAAGCCGCGGAGGCTTCCTCGGGAGTTGTCGCATCGACCCATACGCGAAACGGGCGCGATACGCGCGGTCGCCAACCCCGCCACGCGCGTTTCCGAAGCCCCGCATGTTACCTCCAAAAAAGCTCCCCGAAGATATTTACGCTCGAACCGTCGTTTTGATCTTTTTTGCCAGCTCATGAAAATTTTTGCCCGAGATATTCTTTCGCCCCATCGCCGCTCGTTCCCACGATGTCCGCACCCATACACCGAACCGAACCACTGATACGACCCACACATCCACCCACCACCCACCAACAGCCAAATGGGGAGGCGCCGAGGTCACCAAGGCTCTCCTGGAAGCCGGCGCGGCGGTCGCGCAGTCCACCACCCTCGGGGTCCAGCCGCTGCACATGGCGGCGCAAGAGGGCCAGGTTGGCGTGGCGCGACTCCTGCTGGAGCACGGCGCTCCCGCGGGTGCCACAGACCGAGCCGGCTGGTCCGCGTTCCACTACGCCGCCAACCACAGGTGGGCGACGTGGCGCGGGGACGTGAGCGGACAGCTGGAAGTCCTGGAGCTCTTAGCGTCGCACGGCGCGAACGTCGACGCGGGCGACGGCGAAGGGTACACGTGTGCGCACAGCGCGGCGCAGTCGGGCAAGTGCGAGATTTTGCGTTTGTTGAAGCGCTTGGGCGCGAGGCCCGATGCGGTGACGGCGCGCGGGGTCATGCCCGTGCACGTCGCCGCGGAGGGTGGCAGGGCGGAGGCTGTGGATGAACTTCTGCGCTGGGACCCGGGGAGCCTTTTGGCGGAGGATTTCCGCGGTCACCAGCCCATCCACCACGCCGCGTACCACGGCCACGCCGACGTCGTCGAGGTGCTCCTGAGGCACGGCGCGGAGGTACACCCGGGGAAGAAGCGCGGCGCCGGCAAGCGGGGCACCGACGGCGACCTCATCCACCACGACCACCAAGGAGCCGCCGGTTCGCCCCTCCATGGAGTCGCAGGATCCCCCAACCGCAGCAACCGCGAACAACACGGAACCACCCCGCTTCACCTCGCGGTCCGTTCCGGCAGCGTCGGCGTCGTCGCCGCGTTACTCGCGGGCGGCGCGGACCCTAGGCGCCGCGACTCACACGGCTGGACCCCGCGCGGGCTTCTCCAGGAGTGCGCCAACCGCAAATCCACCGGAGCGCCCGCGACGCCCGTGAACCAAATGTCCGACGCCGACAGAGCCGCCGAGTACGCCGCCATGGACTCCGTGCTTCGCAGGGCGGAGATGGGCGTGCCACTCGTGTGGTCCCGCGCCGCGCACAGGCTCTACCCGCGCGAGTTCAAGAGGCACGCGCGCGACGTCGTCCTCGCCGCGTGCGTCCCAATGACGAGGCACGACGTCCGAGGCCTCGCCGCCGACAAGATCGTCGACCAATGCCTCGCCGACGCGGCGAACAAGGTTTGGCCGGAGATGACGGAACGGAACCTGTGGCCCATCGTGCAACGCGTGCGGTCCGTGGCGGAGAGCAGATGGGCGGAATCGTGCCTCCGTGGGATCTGCGGGCCATCCGCGGGCGACCAGATGAACGCCGGGGTGTGCTACGACGCGCGGTGGGGCATTCAAACGCTCGGGTGGTTCGGGTCAACCGGGGTCTCGAACGATGGGAACCCACCACCGAACGCGTTGGTGGTGTACAGCCCGCCCGGGAGCCACGGGCTGGTGTCCGCGGGGTTTGGTGGCGCCGGCGGGTTCGGCCTCGCCAAAGCCGCCGCGGTCACTCGGATCTTCGGCGGCCACGTCGTCGCGGATGAAAATGGGGAGAGCGAGGTTGAGTCGGCGCTGCCGCCGCACCTGGTCCACCTCCAGCAGCAGTACCACCAGACGGCCGTCAGCATTGCCGTGTATCATCACCTTCAGCGAGCGTCCGCCGCGGCTCTGGCCGCGTAACAAACCTATCAATCCAAAGGCGGGCGCTCGTCCAGGCACAAGCGGCGCCGACGACACAAGATGTACCTTTACTTTACGCACGCAGAAAGAAGTTAAAATACTCTGCACCAAAACAAATAATACGCAACGCAGCAACAGGCCACGTGAGATGTCTCATTGTTGTACCATCACCACCGTAAGGGCTATAGACGACATCCTAGCCCAGAAAGTGAGACGACCACGGTCGGCCTGCCACACTAGTTCTTTTTATGTAATACACTTTACAAGACCAATTAAAAAAAGAATTTTGTCTGAGCGGCGTCACGTGCCCTCCTGATCAGCAGCACCCTCCCGACCCGCATCCGCCGCCGTGCGAGTGCCCGTTTCCGTACCCCCCCTGGTGCGCCGCACGCCTCGCCGCCTCCACGCGCTCCGCGATGGCCTCCTTATCGAACCCCTCGTCGTACAACTGCCTCTTCATCGTATCCTCCATCACCTCCAGCGCCTCGCCCAGCAGCTTGAAGTTTTGCTCCGCAGCCGCTTTGTCCTCATCACTCGAGTTGGCGTGCCTGTCGGGGTGCCACTCCATGCACCGTTGCTTGTACGCCTGCTTCACCTCGGGCACCGACGCGACGCGCGAGATGCCGAGGATGGCGTAATAGTCCGGACGTTTTGACTTTCGAACCTCGAACGTCGCCTTCTCGTGGTGCCGCCTGTGATGAACAAAACACACGTGACGTCAGTCTGATTGCCCGTATGTTGAGGGGATGATAAAAGGAGAAACTGAAAAGAAAAGAAACGCACCGAACCGTCTCGTCTCCCGGGTCCATCTCGAGTAAAACTTTGAGCGAATCAGCCGCCTCCTGGGGCTTACCCAGGTGCAGAAGCGCGGTGGACTGGGTGAAGTACGCGGGCTTGTGGTCCTCCTGCGAGGCGATCGCGGCGGCGCAGTCCACGAGCGCGGCGTCGTACTCCTTCAGACGCAGCCTGGCGTTGGCCCTCTGCGCTAAAACCGCCGCGGTGAACGGCGAGTGCGTCGGCGCCTGCGCGGCATCGAGCGACTCGGTGAACGCGATCGCGGCGGCTTCGAAGTCCCTCGTTCCCGCGGCGGTCCGGCCGCGGTCGAGCGCGGCACCCGCGCGTTTCATCCGTCGAAACAGCGACGCGCACTCGGCGTGGTCGGGGTCGAGCCTTAAACCCTCGCGCACGTGCTTCATGCCTTGGTCAAAGTCCAGCTTGAGGCAGAGCGCGTGCCCGCGCGCGGCGTACGCGCGGACGTTCCCGGGCTCCGCGCGGATCACCGCCGCCGTCGTTCGCATGGCGCCGTCGCACCGCCCGAGCGCGATCTCCGCTCGCGCGCATCCGAGCTGAACAGCCGCGCATTGAGTCATCTTCAGCGCCGCGGCGTACATCTCCAGCGCACGCGCCGGTTCGCCGCCGCTCAGCGCCCGCTCGCCTTCCGCGAGGTGCGCGGACAGCACGCGGACGCGTTGGAGCTCCTCCTCGATCTCTTTCTTCCCCGGGCATCGGGTCGACGCCGATCGAAGCGACTCCTCGGCGGCGTCGACGTCGCTCAGTTCGATGAGCGCCTTGGCTAGGCGGACGTACCCTTTGACGTATCCGCTGTCTAGTTGGATGGCGCGCCTGCAGTCCGTGGCGCACTCCTTCGCGGCGCCCACCATGAGCCACGCGGCGGCCCTGTTACCGTAGTAGGACGCGACACCGGGCGCGGCTGATATGGCTTTGGAGTAGAGCTGGATTGCTTCCCTGTAGGCGTGGGCGGTGAACTTGGCGTTGCCTTGGTTCTTGAGCGCCTCCGCGTTCTCCTGTGCGTTGCTCGGAGCGTAGTCCTGTCCTTTGAGGTGCGATTCGGAGTTTGTGAGGTGCGCGGACACCTCGGAGAGGTCGCCTCGCCACCCGCACGACGTGCTGTCGTGCAGCGGGCATCGCACCTGGACGCGTCCGAGGAGCCTCCACGCCAGGGGCTGCGTCTGGAGGGGCGCCACCTTGCCCTCGCCCGCGAGCCCGGCGTTGCACGTCGGGCATCGCGGTCCCCGTGCCTGCTCGCCGTTCAGCGCAGCCTCCGCCAGGATGTCCGGGTCCGAGCTCCTGGCCACCCAGTCGGCGAGGCACTTCTCGCAAAAGACGTGCGAGCACGACGTGTGCACCGCGTGGCCGTATTCCACCAGGTTGCAGCATATCTTGCACGTGAACTCCGAGACGATGGACTCGTCCGTGAGCACGTCCGACAGCGGGAAACCCATCGTACGCGGATGTGTCGCGTGTGAGCGGCCGGGTGGTCCCTTACGACGAGGGAACGCGCCCGAGGCTTGTGATGAATGAAAGACTTCCATCGCCTTCCATAACGCGATGATACGTCACCAAAACTTTAAAATGGAGACTGAATGCTCACTGCAAGAAAATCAATATTTTTCGAAAAACCGGAGCGCTAATTCCGAGCCAAATTCCAAATTTTCGACTTCTTGATGAACTTCTTGGAGGCTCGCGAGTGGAAGAAAGCGCCCTTCACTCGAAGAAGCACCGCGAGATGCGTGCCAAGTGGAAGAAGAAGCGCACCCGCCGCCTGAAGCGCAAGCGCCGTAAGATGCGCCAGCGCTCCAAGTAAACGAGCAGTAAAACACGCGACGAAACTCCTCGTCCGTTAGCGACACGTAGGGAAGCCCGGATCTACCACCGGCTCCGCAAACCCAAACCCTAGAACTTTTCCGAAGCTCACGCGAACCCGCGCCGTCCTCCTGGTACGATGCGCACGCTCAAGCACCACGAGAAGAAGCTCCTCAAGAAGGTCAACTTCCTGCAATGGAAGAACGAGCACAACCACCGCGAGGTCGAGGTCATGCGCAGGTACCACCTGCAAGACCGCGACGACTACAAGAAGTACAACAAGCTCTGCGGCATGGTCACCAAGCTCGTCAACCTGCTGAAGCGAATGGACCCACGCGACTCTGAGCGAATCGAGCTCACCGACGCGCTGCTCCAGAAGCTTTACGACATGGGCGCCATACCTTCCAAGAAGTCGTTGGCCCTGTGCGATAAGTTGTCCGTCTCGTCCTTCTGCCGCCGACGCCTGTCGGTGATCATGGTGCGGCTCAAGATGGCCGAGACACTCCGAGAGGCGGTGACGTTCATCGAGCAAGGACACGTTCGGGTCGGGCCGGAGACGGTCGTCGATCCGGCTTTTCTCGTGACGCGCAACTTCGAGGACTTTGTCACCTGGGTGGACACCTCCAGGATCAAGCGCAAGGTTGCGGCGTACAACGACAAGTTGGACGACTACGACTTGCTCAACGCATGATCACGGAACGGAACCAACTCTGTTTGTCACGAGTAGGGTTTGTTTTTTTGGTGGCCGCTCGGGGTGTCGGCGGGATACTCTCTATGTCGCGTAGCTCTTCGCAGTTGTAACAATAGCGAAGATTTGCGCTCTAATCATCACCCCGTCTCCGTACGAGTCAAGACCCTGAATAACTCGAGTAACCTAGCTCCGCACAGTCGCCCAGATACCAGAATAAATAAATAAATAAAATTCAACGCTGAACCCGACAGCTCCGCGTGTCTAACTAGCGTACAGCCCCGCGATAGCCCCGGGGATCTCACCCACCGACGTCACCCTCACGTCCACCAGCTCGCTCGACTCCACCTCGTCCGTACCACTCGTAGAATTCACCGCCCGGGCTGGATCGACCCGAGGCTGACCCCACGGAACCACACCGGGATGCGCCACCAGCACCGTCTTAAACGGCCCGTGCGTCTTCGCCGCCTCGCAGTCGTTCACAACGTCGTCGCCGACGTGTACCCACGACCCGGGTGTCCCGCTCCAATCGCGCATCTCCCTCGCCATCTTACCCGCGAGCGTGAACGGAAACGCCGCGGGTTTCCGCGCGTCATCCTCGTGAATCATCATCTCGTCCATCATGGCTGTTAAAAAAACACGACGTCAAAAAAATTGCCCATACGGAAATTGCCAAAAATAACCAAAAATAACCAAAAATAACCAAAAATAACCAAATAGACTTACCATCCGCGCTAATCTCAAAGTCGAAGTAGTCGCCGAGTCCCGCGCCCACCGCGCTGCCCAGCCCGTTGGTGATGGTCCCGATGCACGCGTTCGGGTACGTAGTGCGTAACGTGTGGAGCGTGGACACGACGTCGTCGAAGAGGTGCTCGCGGGCTGAGGCGCCGCGGGTTGGGATCCACGCGATGTGGTACCCTGTTACACACAACATGCCGTCAGTCTAATTGCCCGTGTGTAAATTAAAAAAAACGTACCTCGCGACGCGATTCCGACGGCGTCGGGCTCCGGCACGCCGAGCTCGCACGCCGCGCGGAAGCCCGCGGCGATGCGAAGCGCGGCGAAGGAGAGCGGGACGTGGCGCTCGCCGAGTTTCTTCGAGCGAGCTTCGCGTTCGGTTCGTATGGCCTGCGTGTCGTGAGGACGGGTGATTGACGGGTGATACATACGATGGGTGATGACTCGACGTGTGTGGGATGAAGGCGTGCGACGTGAGACTGTGTTCTTCGGTGAGATGAGACTCACCTTCATGTACTCGTTGATTCCCGCGCAGTCCGGGAACCCCGGTATGCGCTCCTGGCAAAAGTCCACGAACGCCTTGTTCGCAGCCATGACGACGGGCGTGGTTGGCCACAGGGTGTCGTCGAGGTCGAACGTGATGACCTCGACGTTGGATGGTGCCCCCCCGGCGCTACTACCGGAGACGGCGCGGGGACATCGCGAGGAGTGTCGCGTGACGATGCGCGCTCGCGACGACGACGCGAGGGCGGCCCTCACGGGCGCTCTGAGCGTCGCGGCCATGGGAGCGAGGTTGGGTGTGTCGTGGTCGCCCTCGGGAGCAAAGGCATTGTCAGGCGAGTTACCGGTCGGACATGCATTATTTTTCAAGAATGAGACTCGTAAGCGACGGTCTAATGTGACTACCGGCCGGTTGCAACCGAGTTTGGCGCCAAGTTGCGACGTCGCTGCTGATGACACTCATCACCACCACTCGAGCGCGCGCGAACGATGCCGCTCTGCGCCGCGCCGCACGCCGCGGCCGTGACCACCCGGGGCATCAATGTGCCCGCGCGCCGGTGCCTCGGCCGACTAGGAAGCGGCGCGAGATCCCACGCGACGCCGCGCGTCTCCCACCGCGCGTCCGGTTCGCGCGAACATTCATCAACGGTGATCTCACGTGGAGGCTTCATAAACGCGCGGCTCGCGGTGGCGCCCGCGGTCGGCCTTCGCGCGCGCAGGCCCCTCGCGCCCCTTCCCGCCGCGGCGGATGCCCTCGGCGGCGCGCCATCCGCGCCATCGTCGACCGCATCGCCCGCCACCAAGCTCTACCCCAACCTCGATCTCGACTTCGTCCCGGCCATGACTCCCGCGGAGTGGGCGCGAGGCTTCGCGCTCGCGGTCTTCACAGGAGCGCTCCACGCCGCCTTCGTCGCCAACCTCGTCACCCAACGACTCACAGCTGGGTCGTCACCGTGGTACGTCACCGTCGCGCCCACACTCGCGGTCGCGGTACTCACCTTCGCCATCCATCGCTACCTCGCCCTCGAGGAAAAGGAACAAAGCAGGCTAATCTCCGAAACAGCCGCCGCCGACCCGGACTCGCTGTTCACCAACGTCGACGACGTCACCGTGCACTACAAACTCCGCCGGCCGAAGAAAGGCCCGCCACGCGTCGTCGTCTCGTGCTGCCACGGCTTCGGGGCCAACACGTACTCGTGGGAGCGGTGCGCCATGTCACCGCTGGCGGAGGCACTAGGCGCCGCAGTCGTCGCGCACGACTCACCCGGCTTCGGCCTCACCGCTCGCCCCACCGATCTTTCCAAATACCTGCCAAAGACGAACGGGGCGATATCACGCGCGATGCTGGACGTCGCGAGCGTGGCGTACCAGTCCATGGAGCAGCGGACGGTGCCACAGTCGCCCTTCCCCAAGCCACGGCGGGTGGTGATGGGGCATTCCATGGGGGGTATAGCCGCCGCAGTCGCCGCGGGAGCCGGGGACGTGGACGACGTGGTGCTCGTCGCGCCCGCCCTGATACCCCCGCGGCTTGGGGTTAAACCTAACCTAAACCCTAACCCTAAGCCCGTGTCGTTGATGACGGCGTTGTGTGGGGCGCTGGGTCGATTCTCGACGGCGGTTGCGGTGTACGCGCTGGCGCCGTTTCTGAAACTTTTCCTTCGAAAAATTGTCCGCTCGGCGACGTTCTGGCGCCGCGGCCTGTCCAAGGCGGTAGGTCGCAGGTGCGCCCCGGTGTTCTTCACGGACATGAGCTGGGCGGACGGCTACCGCAGGCCGTCGTGCGTCAAGGGGTGGGACGACGGCATGGTCCGAGTGGTTCTCGCCGCAGCCACCGCCGGCGTGAACGACGTGTGGGCGGCTGAGTCCGCGAAGGTCGCCGCGGCGATACGGAAGGAGTCACCCGCGACGTGTGACGCACTCGAGGACATGTCCACGGACGCGGCGGCGACGCTGGAGGCGCTGCGGTGCTCCGGCGCGAGGGTTCTCATCGTGCACGGCGACGAGGACGCCATCGTGCCGCTGGAGAACAGCCGACGACTCGCGGATGCGCTCGGACCGGAGGCGCAATTAGTGGTGATGCGCGGGTGCGGTCACATGCCGCACGAGGAGGACCCAGACGTATTCGTGGAGGCGGTGAAGTCGTTCGTGGGTGAGTGGAACCCTCGACCGACGGTTCGCGCCAAGAAGCCGTGAGCGATTCGATCCGCTTGTAATTCATCGCAAAAAATCAATCTACTAACGACGACTCTCTCAGTCCAGTCCGAGCGAGTCCACCTTGTCCGCCAGGTCCCCACCGCTTCCCTCGCCCTTTCCCTCCCCCTCCTCCGCCTTCTTCCCTTTGCCAGCCTCGGAGATGGAATCTAATTGGGAAGAGTTCGCTATTTCCGGGAACATGGACTTGAACCCACCGTGCGACACATTCCACGCCACGCTCTCACCCGCCAGCCTCACCTTCTCCTCCGCACTCGTCACCACCGCCCCCGTCGTCACCGCGTCTTCGCACATGAAGCTCAGCAGGCCTTTCGCCACGGTCGCGACGGACCACCCGGGGTTCCACGTCTCCGGGTGAAAGTCTGACATGGACAGACACAGTCTGGTGCCCGTGGCGAATCTGCCGGAGGGCGTGCACATGAATATGCTTGGGGGTTTGAACGGGTAGTCTTGCGGAAACTTGAGCTTGGCTATGTACCACCCGCCCTGGTACGGGGTATCGGGGCACCCTTCCATGAGCAGGTGCCACTCCTGGTGGGTTTTGGGTTTGGAGATATCGGGGGCGTGAGATAGGGGGCGCGGGACGTGGGGGGGGGGGCGGCGGTGGGTTGGGATCTGGG
>Ga0302116_1000464_pt1 | contig 24561 bp, 21 predicted proteins | sample AG5_SCM_MG_FD_203124 | JGI IMG/M metagenome (GOLD analysis project Ga0302116, IMG submission 203124) | Marine microbial communities from Western Arctic Ocean, Canada - AG5_SCM | ecosystem: Environmental > Aquatic > Marine > Oceanic | place: Canada: Western Arctic Ocean | collected 2017-10-01 | reverse complement strand
TGGAATTTAACTTCAGTTCCGGAGGGACGAACGAGCCCGACCCGACCGCTCTTTTTGTTGCTTATTCCTCCTTGATGGAAGGCGATTGGTCGGGATTGAACCTCTCAGGTCAAGACTTGAGCGGCCGTAATTTCGGCCCTGTTGACCTCACTGGTGCCGATCTTTCCAACGCCAACCTAGCAGGAGCCAACCTCGGTCAGGCGCTTCTCTTCGACACCAACCTCGACGGCGCTGACCTTTCAGGTGCCAACCTCAAGGAAGCCGTCATCGTCAATTTCATGGAAGGTTCGATGGAAGGAACCAACTTCATTGGTGCAGACTTAACAGGCGTCTTTGGAATTGCAGACTTATCGACTGCTACCCTCGGTAACGCCACCTGCCCTGACGGTACATCCGCTACGGACACAGCTTGTGCATCAGGTCTCTCTCAGGTGCCACCACCATTGGCAGCACCTTTGTTCCTAGCAGACACCACTGTTGAGATCGTCATCACTCCATTCACCGTGTCGATAGATTACATCGGCGTGCACGAATACATACCCGGAGTGAGCCCTGCTGCCATGAGTTCCTCCCTAATCATTGGAGAATCTTCATGGCTGGCCCTCGTCGGTTCAGACACGGTCGCAAACTACTCCTCGACCACTTGGATTGTTGAAGTGGACGGCGTCGATGGCGATCCTCTCGAGGCGCTTGCATCCACCATGTCGGCTGACTTCCGTGTTTCTGACGTGGTTGACTGGTCAAGTTCACACAAGCAAGTCGAGCGAAACGGTGGATTGATTTTCGGAACACCAGGTCTTCTCTCCTTACAATTCGTTGTGGCCAGTATTGCGGCAGTTGCTTCCAGTTTCGTCTTCTTGTCGTTGGTTTTGAGCCAGCGCCAGAAAGAACTGGCGGTGTTGCAAGCGATTGGAGCCTCACCAAACCAAATCATCCGTTTGGTACTGTTCGAAATTCTATCCATCGTTATGGTCTCCATGGCGCTTGGAATTGGCTTAGGGGTTGGCGTTGCGCTTTCCTTCAACGGCTTCTTTGACATCTTCGGGTTCATCTTCTCAATCTTTGCTGGTGAATCGACCACGATCACAAGGACGCTGGTGTACCCATGGACTCAACTGTTGGTGGTGTCCTTGTCGGTGTTTGCCGCTGTGGTCGTTGCCTTGTTGGTGACCACGCGCAGGGCGCTGAAGTCGGACTTAGCCAGTGTACTCAAGGGGGAGTGAAACATGAAAGACAGTATTCTGAAAGCAGATGGACTCTACCACGTGTACGAATCAAAGGCAGAAGATGGCAACGTCGTTGCACTCAGAGGCCTTCACATCGATATGAAAGAAGGCGAAGCAATTGCTGTTGTGGGCCCCTCTGGCTCCGGCAAATCCACACTGATGAAGTGCCTTGGTGGTCTGATGAAGGCGAGCGCAGGCTCGGTGTCATTGGCTGGTAAGAACATGACACGGCTGACGGGGCAAGAACTCGTTGAACTGCGACAGAAGACCGTTGCGTTCATTTTCCAAGAAGGAAATTTATTGCCACAAATGAACGCTCGTGACAACGTTGCACAACCACTGCGTCACCAAGGGGTTTCTTCCCGAAAGGCACTCAAGTTGGCAGATCAAATGCTTGATCGCCTCGGCATGCTTCACAGGGCCCACGCCTTGCCAATGATGCTCAGCGGTGGCGAACAACAGCGCGTTGCCATCGCCCGTGCGTTGATCACCAATCCCCGCCTCATTCTCGCGGATGAACCGACAGGTGCGCTTGACCCTGTCACCGGCCGAGAAGTGCTGTCCTTGTTCAAGGACCTGCACGAAAACGATGGTGTTTCCTTTTTGATTGTGACACACTCCAAGGAAGTCGCAGCATTTGCCAACCGTTCGCTCGAACTGAGGGACGGCCGGTTTGTTGCTGAACACGGCGCTGACATCGATGTCGAAAACCTTGGCAAGGATCGTGAACTGATCATCGACGAGACCGGAACGGTCACCCTACCGCCAGACCTGCTTGTCCGAATTGGTGGCGCAGGTCGGTACACGGTTGGAAACGCCGACAGTGGCTACCTTTCGCTTCAAGGGGAAGCGATTGAAGCCATGGGCAAGATGGAATTGGCCAGCACCTGTCCGGCATGCAAGCATGCCTACGACGGTCCTGAAGAGCAACTTTGCCCATCGTGTGGCTCCAGCCGTCCAATGGTTGAGGTCAAAGCATGAAGTCACTGATCGCTTTTGTTGGCTACCTCGAAGGCTTCTCTTTTCTCATCTTGATGGGCTATGCAATGCCGCTCAAGTACATTGCAGGCGATCCTGAGATGGTCAGCCTCATGGGTTCGCTTCACGGAGGATTGTTTGTTGCTTACATTGGATTGTTGTTCCTTGGTGTTGGAAAGCACTGGAACCTCACCGCATTGATTCACGGAAGCATTGCTGCGGTTGTCCCGGCAGGCCCGTTCTTGTTTGAGGGCATGCTTGTCTCCGGTGAATACGATCTCGCCGCTTCTGAAGACGACTGAGAGGTCGAAATCAGGCGAATACCGCAGGAATCAAAGAAATGACCCGAATGACGGGCATACCTTTTTATTGAGTAAAAAGGAAAGTTGCATACAAGATGAGCAACGACCCAGTCAGGAAAAATACCACTTTTGGTTCCACGATGTCGTTCGATCTTGAAAAAAACCCAGAGCCCAAACGGCGAAAACGGAAGGACGATTTGAACGGTGAAGACCCGCCAGAATTCACGCCAAGTCCAGATGGAATCGATTGCCCTGGTTGCGGGCATAACATGGATGAAGATGAATGGCTGCAAGCTTTAATTGGTTTTATTTCAGGGGCACGGGATTTCGAGATCGGCAATCCAGTTCGCGCTCGAATTGTGCAAACATTGCACAACACCGCCACCAACATGGACACTCCTCATCCCAGAGATGTATGGGAGGTCAGCATCGTTTCACGTTTGATGAAAGAGATTGAACGGATTGTTAATGCTGAAGTGCTTCGACATCAAGCAGAAAACAGCCAGCAACAGTATTCGTTGTCAGAACTTCAACATTACATTCAAGCGGCGGAAGTCGAGACGGCTGCAAGGGTTCAATCCGAACTCTATGCCCAGGTCGCAGAGCAAGTCCAGCAAGATATCGAGCCAGTGCTACGACGACAAATCGAAACGGAGTTGTGGCAAGAATTCGAACAAGAATTGCAACGCAGAACAGACCAATCAACCATCGATCAAAAGGAATGAATCGTCCTTGTTCAACGGTCACGCACTTTGGACGCCTTCAGGCCAAAGCACCAGAATGAGGGTTTTCCCTCGAGTTTTTGGCGTGTGGGTTGTTTCTCGGTTCATCCACACCAAGGATCCTGCAGGATAGGTTCCATCTTCGTCCCACACTTCGCCCTCCAGCACAATGTAGGCTTCTCCACCAGGGTGGCTGTGAGGCATAAACGCATCAACAGTGACTTCGGAGTCTGCCTCGTAGAGCACAAGCGAACACGCATCTTCTCGATACAAGCGTCCCAATCGAACCCCTGTTCCGAAGTCCTTCCAGCGAACGTTCTCTTCCAACCAGGCTTTGTCGATGTTAAAACCGAGCCAGTCGGCCATGTTGTGTGTGAAGGGCATGCTTGACCCATTCGGTGCCTGCTCAAGAGGACTTCGGAACTGGCTTTTCCCGACAAGGCTTGGGTTGATTTGAAATCAAGTGGGTGTATGTAGGGTTGTGGTCACCCCTCTACAACTCCCTCAAATCCCTCCGTCAGGGCCTTGGGATGGGTATGTTCTGGTTGTTATCTGGCTTCCCTTGTTGCTACGGATACTCTTTCTCGCCATACCGTTCAGGAAAGCAATTGCTCAACTTGCCCCTCATTCTGGCTGGGCAATCAAACAACTTCGCACCTTGCCTGTTCGAGGGTTTGGAATCCTTGCATTGAATGAAGTTCTTGCATTTAGTATTCCACCTTTGCTGGTGCTGTTGATTCGGAGCGTCTCAGATCCAATTGGGTGGAGCACATGGTCTGGTGCCAATGACCTCGGCATCGGAATCCTTCTGCTTTCATTGTTTATTTGGGTGTTCCTTGACATGCTCCGTATCGCCCGTGTACGTCGCATGATGAAAGCAATTGAACGGCACGACATTGCCAAATTGCGCAAGGTTGCAGATGTCGGGATTAAAGCCCGAACCTGGCTGCAAAAGGTCTCATTCATCGCCCCAAAAGAAAGCGTCATTGACCCAAGTAAAGATGAGTCGACCGGTGAGCGTGTTGCTAAACGTTCACTCCAGATCTGGGGAGCACGAGTGCTCATGGCTCGAAAGCTTACGCCGCAGGGGCTCTTGGGTGGAATTGCATTAGGTGCTGCTATTGAGGTGGCAAAGACAGGTGCAGGGAAGCTCACCAAAGCGGTCGATCTCAAAATGCAATCTGAATTTGATAAATTAGCAAAGATCAACACAAAAAACCTTCTTCTTCTGCTTTCTCGGGACCTTGCTATGGGTTTAATGCCGATTTTCATTCTTGCAGGATTGCCCATTTTACTCGGATGAGTTCGCCGCCATGTTCATGGAGAACCGTCGCTGCCCCTTACACAGGGAGTTCTTATGTCGCTGCTCATTTTAATGCGCCACGGTCAATCGATGTGGAACGCTGCTCAACTTTTCACCGGATGGGTGGACGTACCGCTCACCAACGTTGGAATCGAGGAAGCCATTGCTGGAGGAAAGCAAATCGCTCACCTCGACATCGATGAAGTTCACGTCTCGACCCTCATCCGCGCTCAGATGACGGCCATGCTGGCTCTTGCTCAGCATAACGGCGGTAAAACCCCGGTGTTTCGCTACCCTGAGCCAGAGGGTGGTCTTTCTTCGGTCTCAGAAAACGAAGCACGCATGATCGAATGGGCACAGATTCGAGGCGATGCAGGAGCTGCAGACCTTCTCCCAGTCCACGTGTCTTGGCAGTTGAATGAGCGAATGTATGGCGATTTACAAGGCTTGAACAAAGACGCAACTCGAGAAAAGTATGGAGAGGAACAAGTGCACATCTGGCGACGTTCTTTTGACGTACCTCCTCCATCGGGCGAATCCCTCAAATTGACGGCTGAGCGCACCATTCCCTACCTCGATTCCACGCTGATCCCCTCCCTTCAATCCGGCAACAACATCTTTGTCGCCGCACATGGAAACTCTCTTCGCAGCATCATCATGCACATCGAAGGGCTGAGCGAAGAGGAAGTGCTCTCGCTTGAAGTCCCAACTGGCCAACCGATGGTGTACCACTGGTCAGAAACAGGTTGGAAACGTCATGACCTCTGAGCGCCCCTTGTTGAAGCGTTCAACCGTTATCTTGGTTGTTGGAGCGTTGATATCACCGTGGCTTCTTTGCCAAGTCTGGATCCTTACAAGTGCAGGAGATGAGCCTTTTGAGACCATGCCTACATGTGAGGCAGACAGCATGAATTGTGCTCATTTGGGTGGTGGGGCTGATTTCAGAATGGACACACTCGTTCTCGTTACGAACGCCTCCTTCGAAGACGTACAATCCAACCTTGATGGCTACATTGAGGGCACCAACGGGGACGTGTTAACCAGCAACAGTGACGAATCCAGTTCCTATGTTCACTTCGTCGAACGAACTTCATTCTGGCGGTTCCCAGACGATGTGGCTGTGGGTTTGACGGTTGAAGACGATGGCACAATACGGCTGGAATTGCATTCCCAATCACGGCTTGGCCAAAGTGATCTTGGCGTCAATCCTGACCGCCTTGAGGGCCTTCACGCTGCATTGGTTGCTTGATTATCGAAGGCTTCCCAACCGTAGGGGTAGCCCTGTTCATCGACCATCAATACATTGATTCCAAGACCATTTTTATGGAAAGCAATCAACTGAATTTCATGTATCTTGTGCCCGCTTGGAGCCACACCGAGCACGGGTAATTTTTGGCGTTCGAAAAACGACCTCCGTCGGGTTTTTGTCGGTTCAACAACGGCTTCTTTCCCAACCCGTCGACGCTGCCCCTCGACATCATCGAACCATGGGAGTGGGCCTTCAGGCGAAAACCGCAACCCAAGGATCATGTCAATGCCGAGCGTTTCTTGTGCAGCATCAGCATCCGCTCCACTGGGAATGGCCGGGGCGTTTGGGTGAGTGTGGAGCCAATGAGTGAATCGTCCAGCGCGTGAACCACGTGAGGTCGAGAACATATCGTCGGTCCAATCTTCGGGTAAATGGTGGACTGAGTACGAGTCACCACGGTTGACAATGTGTGCCTCTTTGATCGTGTAACCTTGGCCCTGGAACAGGTTAGGTGTGCTTTCAGTGCCACTAAAACGAGCGTCAACTTCGGCCACGTGGGGAGCATCAGCATCGATGTCGAGTCCCACAAGAATTTCGTCAGGAAGCGATTGTAATGCCCACCAAACGAGGTTCTCAAAGACCTTACCAGGGATGTGGACTTGCGCAGTGTACGCCTCTCGACCGCTGTATGACTCCTCGTTATAGGCAGTCATCAATTCAAGGAGCCAAGATTCAACCATCGTCCTCAACCATGCCAGAACTCCCTGTTGAATGAAGTGTCCGGAGACACCCAATGTGAAGAATCTTTGAAAAGGGCCGATGCTTTGCTGTCACCATGGCGAAGAAAAAAGGCGGCTTTGGACGCTTTCTCGGAGCCATCACAGGGACTCCATACGAGCGCCTTCTCAAGCAAGTTGACAAACTCGTCAAGGAATTCGATGACGACGACCGCAAGTTGGCGAAAAACCTCAACAAATTGGTCACCATGGTCGGGACTCAATACGAAGAGGAGAACCTCGACGAAGAAGAACACGACTTGATCATTGAAGCGATCGAAGAAGTCGACCCTGAAGGGCGATCTTTTGGGAAGTTATCGGATGAGGAAGACTCTTTTTACGCTGGCAGCGTTCCAGATGCACCGGACTTGAAGCGTGAAAAGCGAGCCAACCTCGACGATCTCATGCAATCGAAAGGGGATGAATTCCTTGGCAGTTATGGCAGGGATGAATTCGAAGAATTCAAAGCTCGAATGAGTGATGACTTCATCGCGGAATCCGATGACGCAATTCGCCAAGGCGACCATCAAGCCGAAATCATCACCGAAAACCGCGTCTTCGCTGACGCAGATGAGGAACTCGAGCGCGTAAAGCAACAAATCTCACAAGACTCAGGCTTGGTCGATCCAAACGCTGAGGAGGAAGTGGAGGAAGAGGAAGAAGTCGATGGTTATTCCATCGATGAAAACGGCGTCGAGTGGTTCGAGGATGAGGACGGTTACTGGTGGTTCCGAGAAGAAGGCCAAGACGAATGGCAACCTTACGATGAAGACTGATCAGGTTCGCGAGTCGGACTGAATTGAACAATCAATGACACCCAGGCCGTCAGAATCAATGCTGCAACCAAAAGGTTCGCTGCTGCTATGAGGCTAACGACGTACATACAAACGTAAAACACGGCGAGTGCCACCGCCAAGGCCATCATGACAAACGGAGCATAACGGCGTCTTGGGTCAATGAAGCTGTACACATAGAAACCACTCCCGTGGTAGGCATTAACGTAGGCAAAGAAGATGTAGAAAAGCCCCATGCCTACACAAACCAGGGATAGCTCTGGTCGCAGTGTTGGGACGACAAGCACCATTTCAACAGCCAAAAAGATCGCAGAAAAATTGTGCATCATTTGTTCATGATACTTGAATATGAAATCGGAACTCCGGTCAGATTGGAAGAGTTCGGGTAGGATGACATGCCTGACCACAGCTGCTGTCAAAAAGGCAGTACCGCACGCTATCGCAAACATGATTGTTTGAAGGGTCTCGATCCAAAGAGGGACCTCAACCCCAATGATTGCAAGAAGGGATGCTGCTCCAGCGCTTGAAAAATACAAGATGTTGCTGATCAAGGTCCAAGAACTGAATGTGACAAACTTCTCACGTCCAACCGGTGCGAGCATCTTCATTGCTCGTTCTTCATGCATCAGCACCTGCATCGTGCCTGCACCAATTCGAAACATGGAGACAACCGCTCCAATACCAATCCCTGCACATGCTATTCGCCACAACAGCACAACCGTTGGGTTGGCCCATGAATCATTGAATGATTCAGCGCTGGTGTGTATGATGTTGCTCCAATCCAAGCCGAGAGAGAGCCATACAAGCAGCCCTGCAACCACACCCATGAGAGCAAATGTTTGCCTGTCTGTCTGCTGGCTTCCGTAAACCAGACCTTCTTCCACATTTCGTGGATTTGAGAACAGCCTTTGAAGGTTCGTCCAGAGCCTTAACGAAGATCGGGCAGATCGAATTGGGATGGCTCACGGACTCGGCGTGGATCTGTTTTGACTTTAACCGGGATTGGGTCGCCGTTTTCGTCTAAATTTTCAGCAGCTGCTCGTCGTTTTATCGTCCGCATTTGGACGGTTATACTGAGCGTGAAAAGCAACAGCACAATCGCAATGGTCGAGCTGTTTGTTGCGTCGAGGTCAGTTAATTGCCGACCGTTTACAACCAGCATCCCACTAAGCGTAGCAATGCTTCCGAGGAATGCTGAAACGAACAACGGAAGTTGCTTTCGAATCTTAATAACTGAGAAAAAGGCAAGCACACTGATTGCGTTGGTGATGAGTTCACTGTCTGCAATATCGACCCCCTGCCCCTCAAGCCATTGGAACAATGACCTAACGGCAATGAAAAATATAAATGATCCCATCAATGCAATACTGACTTGGATGGTGGCCAACAGAATCCCTGCAGTTAGCAACATCAAGATGCCCATCACGTGAATTTGCTCCAAAACTCCAACGTAGGGGGAAACCAGCGAATAGATTACTGGTGTGAGGACATAGCCGATGCCGGCTCCAGTCGCTGCAGCAACGTAGGCCAAACTCTCGTGGCCTCGTACCATCAAAAACAAACCAAGAGCAATTAGCACCACGCCTAAAACCGGTCCAAGTGCTCCAAGTTCATCAATCACCGAGAAGCCAACATCGGGTGTATCGAAGTCAACCATGCTTCGCCCAAAGGTGGGCAGATTTTAGCCTCATCGCCTAAAAGACCCCTCATGGCGCATTCCATATGTCCAATGTATGAAGGTCGAATTTGATAACTTGGTAATTGGCACCCTTTGCGAGCATCACCGCATTTGGCCCGGCTTCACTCGACATCGCAACGATTGTTGGCGGGCGAACAGCGTTCCCTTTCGCAACGGCTTCGTTGAGCAATTGAAGCACTTCTAAGCCAGTGTAGGGGGGCATGTAGTGATCGAGCAGCAACACATCTGGGCGTATTTGCGCTATGTGCTCGAGTGGATGGCTTGAATCCCAGCGTTGAGTGATGTGGGAGATTTGATGTTTGAGACCTGCACTCTCAAGCAATGCTTCGATGTCATAGGAGTCTTCGAATGCCAACACCCGCACAGAACCACCTCAGGCAGGGATTGGTTGTTGGTCCCACCAGTGAGGTGATTCAAACCACGCTTCATGGGCAGAGGGCCGATCGATGATTGGCAAACCGAAGGTGCCGCCATTGACCGTCAGGCCGCCAGCTGGATTCGTGGCGCAGGGTCCCGGCAGGTAATCTTCTCCTGTTTCACTTAACTCCAGCCGCAGCGAATGACCAGCAGGGAGCACAACATCAAGCGGGTTGAATTCCATCAACATCGTGTATTGACTGAATGGAAGTGCTGGCTGAGCGTCGTAGCCACCGTCTCGATAGCGGATGTCCATCGTTGCATGGCCGAGGCGAAGGTTGTCTGTGTCATCGTAGAGGGTTGCAAAGATTTGTCCTCCGTTACAGGCTTGTGTTGTCACGTCAATGTGTAAGGTTGGAAGGCCCGAAATGTGGGTCGTATTCTCGAAGGCAGGGCTGGTGAGGGTCACGCCGGTGCCGAGACCATTGACGGTTCCAAGGCTTCCCCATGAAGCATCGATGGTGTGCATATCCCACATGACATCGGCGGGTGGCCATGTGTCCTCAACGTGCCACCTCCCGTCATTGGTTTGTATTTGCACCATCGGTTCAGGTTCGTCACCGATACCTTTCAGATAATAATTAAACCAGCCATACAACTCAACAGCCCAGTCCATGCGGCTCATGTTTGGGTAAGCCTCCTGACCGTAACCGCTGTCTAATTCACTGTGCCGGTCGGGCTGATCGGGATAATTGTGAGCCCATTGACCCGAGATTGCTCGTGCGTTGATACCAGCATCGATGAGCAACTGATAGGTCGGGAAAGCATGGTATGGATCCACGTTCCAGTCTTGTAAGCCCCAGACGATGTAGACGCTGCCACGGTAGTTTTCCAAGACATCAGGGAGATGGCGTCGTTCGTCCCAGTAATCGCTCCAATCAGCACCGCCGAATTCTGCCCAACCCCAAGTCGAAAACGGGTTCAGAGGTCCGATTGCATCATCTGAACACACCCGCATATCATCGGTTGTTAAATCGGTGGTTGCGGCTTGGTAAGCGGCATCGTAGCCCATGGCTCGTGCCTCAGAAGAACCGTTTCGATAGAACATTTCTTGGACGCCAATTGATCCTGAAATTGGAACGATTGTCTTCAGGTGAGGTGATGGGTTTTGAGCGGCTTCCCAATTGGTTGTGCCTGCGTATGATTTCCCCATCAATCCAACGTTGCCATTGGACCAGTTCTGCTGACCAAGCCAATCGGTCACGGCTTGGATTCCAGTTTGTTCACCAAGCCCTTTGACATCTTGGCAGTGCGTTGATTGACCAGTCCCAAAGGTCGAGGCCTGAGCGAAAGCGTAGCCGTGAGGAAGGAAAGTGTCGTAGATCCACTTGCCCACACCACCGTCAGGCACCGTGTTGGGGGACGAATCATCACCGAGGCCTGGCATACCTTCACCTCCAAAGTCATAGTATGGGTGAATGGTCATGATCACTGGAACTTGAGTGCCTTCTGGGACGTTTGGAAGCCACAAAGACACGTGCATGAGCGCAGGACCAGGGAAACCAACATCCTGTTCACTTGCAGGAAGTTCAACTTCGATGAAGTGTTCTGTGTAAGGCAACGCTTCGTAGGTACCGTTCACTGGCAGTTGTGCCCTCAATGTGTCCATTGGGAGATCCATTTGATGACGCAGATGAAGGGGCGTGTTCCACCACTCACCCTCGAAGTCATCTTGAGCGGATGAGGATACCAATGATTCACCAAATGTCATCGCCAACAAAAGAAACACTACGGCGACTGCAATGGTTCCAGCAGCAGAGAAGTTCAATTCCCGGCGAGCGGCGTTAGCTGGTTTGAATTCAGGGATCAACAGCGCCTCGATTGAAGCGGTGACCTCGGACTCCTCGCTATCAGCCATGATTCTGCCAAGTCCTTCTCCGTCAAGAGCATGACGCTTTCAACTTGAACAGATTTCAAGCCTCAGCGGTCGCAGCCTCTCGGGCTTTTCGTGCTGCAATGAAGGAGCGGACACAAAAGACAGTGTAGATTGTACCAGTGATCAGCAACATCAACGTTGACCCTGAAGCGTAGTCAATACCGTCGCTCATGACCATGAAAAATCGAGTGCCGCCAAGCGCACAGAGCAAACCAAAAGTTGCTGCGATGTGCATCCATAGTTTTCGCTTCTCAGGCATACGAATGGTCATGATGCCTGAAACCATCAATGGGAGGCCAAGAAGGCTCGGGAAATAGGATGTGATGGACTCTGAACTCGAGAGAATTGAGACTGCTATGCCCCACAGCAAGAGAAAGGTGCCGTAGCCAAGCGTAACGTTGGGAATGAAGTTTGATTGTTGTTCCATGTATGTTTGACAGTTCCCCCCCTTTTTGGTCTATGGGTCAGGACGGACATTCTCCGCACGATTCATGGGGGAGGACCGACTGGCCTAACCATGAAAGGACGACTTGCTTGCCTGCTCGTCCTGAACCTTCTGTGCATGACTGCAACGGTGGTGCCCTTGGCTCATGCTGACACCGGCAACAGCGGATGGCGCAATGTAGGGGTCGATCCTGCAACGTGGCTTGAGGGCCCAGACCCAGAAGAAACCCCTATGAAAGACACCTATCAAGGCAATGCGATTGTTGAGATTGAAGTGTCGTATGTCCCTGCGCACTTCACTTCGCGCGCTTATGGCGTGATTGTTATTGAGTTGTTTGAAGCGTGGGCTCCAATCACCACAGAGAACATGATCACCAACGTCGAAGATGGTATTTATGATGGCATATTCTTCCATCGAGTCATCGATGATTTCGTGATCCAAGGTGGCGACCCTAGTTGCTCGACGGTCGGATTTTATCCGGTAACAAATCCTCAATGCGGTAACGGAGGAACGGGAGACACCATTCCGCTTGAGCGAAACCCGAACTTGTCTCACGTCGACGGCGCCATCGGTATGGCTCGTGGTCAAGATCCAGATTCTGCCGATGCTCAATGGTACATTGCTGAAACAGAAGCCCACAACCTCGATCCGGAAAACCGAGACGATGAAGGGTACGCAACCTTTGGAATCGTGCGCGATGGTATGAGCCATGTTCGAGGTATTGCCTTGACTCCAACATCAGATGATCCAACGGGGGAAGAAGACATTCAGAATCCAGCTTCTTCAGCTGGCCGGCCGAGTTATGAGGCAGAAATCATCTCTGTGCGCATGGTTGGGGTCTCTGACCCCGATGGCACCGTTCGGTTCGGAGATGGGCTGGAAGACGATACGACCTCATGGCTCTCAACGCTTGGTGACGCTTTCGCCGTCATTGGTTTGAGCCTTGGTGCGGTCCTCCTCCTTGCTTTTGCTGGCTTCTTGGTGTTCTATGTTGGACGCATCGACGCCCCTCTTGGCCTTGATAGCGCTTCGTCTGCTCCAGTCTACGACGCCGTGTTGATCGATGACCCACCGCCAAAATAACCGACGCTAAATCCTCTTACGCTGTTGAACATTTTACATCCAGAACGATGTGATAAACCCTTGGAGCATAGGATTTCACCCGCTCAAGGTGCTCGGCTTCAATGCTCCAAACACGGCCAAGTTCTTTCGACAAATGTTGAAGTGAATCAATGGTTTCTTCGCACCATTCATCGATGAACTCTTCACCGACATTCATGTGAATATGCAACCGCCCACCCTCGGGTTTGAGGCAATTCAAGGCATGGGGCCAAACCGCTTCAGATGACGGAAGCAAACCAAGGTGACAACGGTCAGCAATGCCGATCAGCGAGGGAAGCGTTGTCTGATTATCCCCTTGATGAACGGTGAGCTGATTCGCAACGTTGTTCGCTTCAGCCCCCCATTGCAAACCGTCGATTGAGGCAGGGTTCATTTCGCATGCATGAACATGCAGCGCTCCACTTCGCACCAGCATCGGGAGGGTGTAGTAGCCAGTTCCAGCATAGGCGTCAACGACGGTTTCTCCTTGCATGTTCATCCCACCAATACGGTGCCTTTCCGTGACGTTTCCCGCTGAAAACATCACGTGCTGGGCATCAAATCCAAACTTCACTCCATGGTCTGAAAATTCAACCCACGAATGTTCACCATACAACATTTCGAGTTGCGGACTTCGGAGTGCATTGTTCATGATTTGGGCTTGACGTGCAAGCCGAGCCCCACCCAGTGCCGCCGCTACATTCCGCCATAATTCTTGACGGTTGGAGCGGCTTGCAGCCTCGAGGCGCTCACACCAAACATCGTCTTGAAAAGCACCGATAGGGAGTACGATAAGGTCGCCAAGTCGCTCCCACTTGCTCGGCAGAGTCGCCCCTAATTTTCCGGGGAGCACAGCCCCTCGGTGTCCAATCCAACTCAAAACACATCGTCGAAGCCGATCATGAGGGTTCACCGATGGGCCAACATCGCGAACGATGAGCACTTCCTGCTCAAATTGGTAGGGGAAGACAGCTCTGAGTTGATCCATTTGCTCGAGGCTTAGAGCAGAATCTTGCAGGCACGGGAAGCCTATTTTATCGATTCTTTCGGTTCTCGAACGCCCCATTTTATCAAACCAGTTGAGGGCCTTGAGGGCTGCATGGAGTTCAGAACCAAGGTGCTGCGATGTCCAGACGACCACCCCAAGGCGAGAGGGGTTATCTGTGGTATCCATAGTGGTTTCAAGGGGGGAACGCCTATGAATGTGCGTGGTAACCCTCGTGCATGACCGAACAGCACCGTTGGTCCAACATTCGTCAGCAGACGCTGGCTCACATGTTGATTGGATTGATGTGTCTTTCGATTTTCGTACCAATGGCTGCTGCTGCAGGCATGACATCATGCAACACGCCTCTCGTGCCTGGAATCTGCGACACCTATGTGGATTCCCATGACGGGACGCCTGATTACAAAGATTGGATCGAAGGTACCTATGATTTCACCATGCTCGGAACGGACCAACTCCAATTGGAGTTGACATGGGCCATTCGTGAATTTGACCGAGCAGCGCTTGGTCTGGATAAAGAGCCTCTTGCAAGCATGCTAGCGAACGATGGGCTGGAGGCCAAGGACGGCGCTCCAGCGGATTTAATTCGAAATTATATGGATCAAGAGACAGACGGTCCGGGATCCCCAACCGTTGGCGAAAAACTCCAAACTAAGATTGCTTCTGCTATCGCCGAGTCGCTTGGAAGTTTTGGCGAGGTATCGGTCAGCACAGGTTATGTCAACCAATACGTTGAATCAGGTGTGACTACCGCCTGTTCCACCGTTGCAACAACGGACTCAGAAGAAGAGGGTGCTTCGGAAAACAATGCGTTCAACCCACCAATTTGTCTTTCGACAAACGCCTTGATTCAACTTGATGAATCGACGTTCAACTTGGCGGAAAGCGACGACCTCAATCTTGAGCGTGCTTACCAAGGTTTGATGGTGATGGGCTCCGAAATCACCACCTCGTTCGATTTTACTGCTCGAAGTGGCCATCTAGCGACCTATACCGTGAACCCCCCAAATTACGCCAACATTGCTTCGGTCGACAGCACAGGTCAAATCGTCGAAAAATTTGACACCGAAATCTTCAATTCTGGTTCCTGGGTGCTTGACCACAGAACTGCAAATGATGCTGATTCAGACCTGATTCAACCCGTCGAACTCACCTTAGTCCATCGGAACCGTTCGGACACTCAGACGGTGAATGTTCCCGAAGGATCCAAGGCGATGGACATCTTCATCACACTCAATTTGGAGGATGAATCCGCAGCGACTCTTGGTTTCACTGCAGGAATGTATTACCTCGATGCTGCGACGCTTGAGGATTGGGGGGTCTCTCTCACGGATTCCGCTGAAAAGGCCACAGTCCCCATCGTGACTTCTGATGGTATCCGTCTGGCCTACCACAACGGTCTTGTTGATTTATCAAATTTCACATCCCAATTCCCTGTGGATGATATTGCAGAGGGGGTGTCATCAACCGTTGCAGGCATTGATACGATTACAATGAGCGAGATGCGTTGGATTTCATCGAGGCCAGCGATCGGCTCAATGCCAGCTGGAGGACTGAATTATTCTCACTCAACCGGCTGCTCTGAAGTTCCAAGCGGGGGCGTGGATCTCAATTATTGTATCAGAGGAGAAGCGGCAATGGGCGTAACGAACCCAGTCTATCTGGAAACTTCAAGTCGACCCTTTTCGATGCGGTTGATCGATATTCTCTCTGAAAACAACAACAATGATGAAATCGGAAAAGTCCTCGCTGAACTCAAGAAGGAGGATTTCGAACGCGTGCTCAACGCAGGGCTCACTTTGGAGACAGTGCTCAACAGCAGTTACCTCTCTGACATTGTCCCTGCAAACCTCCCACCTTCGGAGGTGACCCTTGAGATTATTCTTCCAGATTGGGTGAGAACGGCAAACGGAACCGACCGCCTGATCCTCAAAGATACGCTCGGAGGGAACGATAGAAATACAATCTCCTTTGCAGGAACCGACCCTTATGATTGGAGGCATGCCATTCGTGGCGAGGATCAAAATGTGATTTGTAAGAGCACAAACAAAACATGTGTCATAAGTTCCATCGAAATGGACGCATTGTCCTTTGACATAAATGAATGGGATTTATCCTTGGCCTTCGAATTCGCCCTCGATGCAGATGTGTCAGTCTACCGAATTGGAATCCCTTCAGAATTCTTAGACGGTATCGACACGGGTGAACACAGCGTTAGTATGCAGGCGTTGCCTTCGGACTTGATTCGCCTTGGGCTTGAGATTGCAAGTCGTGTTGACCAACCGCTTAACCGAACGATTGATCTTGGAGATATCTTTGGATCGTTTTGCCCAGGTTTTAGTATCTGCAACGAATCTTTAACCTTTGAATTCACTTCAGAAGGTCTCATGGCTTTTGTCAAACGGGTTGGTGAACTGTTCACGCAATTTATTCAGGAAGCGGCCAAAGAACTGATGGAATTGGATAATTTCAATTTTAAGGAAATAGACATCAGTGATTTCCAAGTGAAGACACGTTTGAAGGGTGTTGGAGTGCCTGATCTCGAGGTCGGCGATGACGAACCGTTGAGCCTAACCCTGCAGATCCCTAAGGTCAAGTTTTCATTAAAAATCGATCCGGACTTACAGAAAATCAGAGAAGGCAACACGACCGGACTGAAAGTCAGCTTGGTCACCGATGTCATTCGGTCTACATTTATTGAACCGATGGCTCTGATGATGCAAGGCATCACTGGCATGCTCACGAACAGCATCGTTGGACTTGGAGGCCTGACTCTGCCGAACGGTGCCGACAATGCCAACGATGTCCTCACAGTCCCATTTCCGATAGAATCGACCACCTTGAATGAAGAGTTTGAATTAGCAGTCAATGGTCCAATAAAAATAATCTTACCTTCTGGAATTACATTGGAAAACCTAAAATCTTCTCAGGGAAGCATCTATTCAGAGAAGATCGATGGCCGTCAAGAGATCACTTACACCTTGCCTGCGGGTGATGTGGATGACGAGATTAGCTTCCAACTCCATTTGTCATGGGTGTATTTCTTGGTTCAATTCTGGAAATACCCAGCCATCATGCTGATCTTACTGATGCTCTATGTTCGTCGTCGAAGGAAGAAGCGAGCAAAGAGAAACACCCGTAAGGCAAAATTTGCTATTGCGTCAAAACCAAAGATTGGCGACAATGAATTTGCAGACTTATCGGGTTTCCACAGCGATGCGATTCACGGCGAGCTTGAAGAGTTTAAGGAACTCAACAAACCAAGTCCACCTCCATTGCCCTCAGGCCTGTCACCTCTCAATGCCCCCCCCACACCCATTGATGAATCGTTGAAAGAAGCGATTTCACTTCCAACCGAACTTATCGAAGGGATCGAGGAAGAGATCCTCGAAGATGTCGGTGAAGAGCGCTTCGACTGATCAGTTGTGAAGCGAATCATAGATTCGCTTTGCAAGCGATTGTCCGATACCAGGAACCGTCATCAACTTCTCAGCAGAAGCGTGCTGGATGCCTTGCCTTCCTCCAAAATGGCGGAGCAGGTTTTGCATTTTCTTCGCACCCAACCCTTCCACACTTTCGAGAGGGTCTGTCATTTTGCTTCGCCCCCGGCGTTTACGATGGTATGTGTTGACAAATCGATGAGCTTCATCCCGTGCATGGACCATGACCCGTCCTTTTCGATCCAAGATGATTGGCTCATGTCCGTTCCTGAAGATTGTTTCTTCACGCTTTGCTAAGGCTGCTAGAGCAAATTTGTCGAGCACATCATGTTCTTTGAGCAATCGAGTGATCGTCGAGAGGTGTGTTTCTCCACCATCAATCAGCAGCAAATCAGGCCATGTATCCTGGCGTTTCAACCATCGTTCGACCACTTCACTCATCATGCGGAGATCATCCATAGCCTCACTTTTCACAATGTAAGTTCGGTACTCTTTCTTCGCTGGCCGGCCGTTGCGGAACGTCACGCTTGCCCCGACCCGTTCATCACCAAGCAGTTGAGCCATATCGAAGCAGACGATGTGATTTAATTGATCCATTCCAAGAACGCCTGCCCCATCATTGGCTGCACGCTGTTCCAATGAACCGCTGGTGGCGTTGGCTAATCGGGTCATCTGGATGTCTGCGTTTTGTCGGGCTAAGGTCAACAAAGTCACTAAATCACCTCGCAATGGAGTTCGAACTTCGACTTTGGCTTTCCGACGGGTGCACAACCATTCTTCAATCCCATCCAAAAGTGGAGTTGGAGTCAGCAGCAACCTTGGCGGACGTCGATTCGCGTAATGTTCGGAAACAAAACTGGCGACGGTTTCCCCAAGGTCACCTCGATGAACCATGGGCCAGACCTCTTGGCCTCTCACTACGCCTTTATCGGCATGCATGATGACAACGGCGGCCATCTCCCCTTGGGCCACAATGCCGATAGCGTCACAGTCCCGATACACTTTGCTCGAGACAACATGCTGGCCGGTGGTTGCTCGAACGGCTCGAATCGTGTCTCGGTGGGCTGCGGCCTGTTCAAACTGCATACCTTCAGCGGCTTGGTCCATTTCAGTGGCCAATTCCTCAAGCAAAGCGACAGCGTCGCCGTTGAGTACCCTGCGTACGGTGTTGACGCTTTCTGTATAGCCCGCTGCATCAATGCAAGGGCCAGAACACAAACCAATGTGCATCGAGAGACAACCTTGAGGGAGCAATTCTTTACAATCACGGATACCGAATTGTCTGCGCAGAAGTTGCATCACCTGTTTCGCAGCACCCGCATTTGGAAATGGCCCCCATCTGAGGCTGTTTTTTGGTGGATGGCGAGTGTACATGATCCTTGGAATTTCTTCCTTTGTCAGCACCAAGAACGGGTAGGACTTGTCATCCTTTAGCATCGAATTGTATCTTGGTTTATGTTGTCGAATTAATTGACGTTCGAGGATCAGTGCCTCTTCTGGAGAGTTTGTCACAATGCATTCAATGTCATCAGAACGTTTGACGAGTTCAGGAATCATTTGACGGTCTGGACTTTGCGCAAAATAAGAACGAATGCGTTCGTTGAGCTTGGTAGCCTTTCCGACATAGAGCACCCGCCCTTGATTGGTTTTGAACAAGTAAACCCCTGGACGCTTCGGGAAATCCACCGAAGCAAGGGTGACAGGCATAGGCTCTGCTCATCGCCGCCCCCAAAAAAGGAAACCCCTCCGCTCATCAAGATTGATGCAGGAAAAGCGATGGTTAGAAATCAGCATGGTCATTGGAAGTGACATGGTTGGTGCCATTTCGACCCCACAAGAGCGTATTTTACGCTGGCTTGGGCGTTCCTCCCCAGCCATGGAGAAGGCTTGGGACGTCAACCGAGACCTTTCCGTGCCTGGAATCAGCGAGGCGCTGGGCGTCGGGCGCAGTGCCCTGAACATCCCGTTGAATGTCTTGGAAGAACAAGGTCTGATTTTCAAGCGAAAAGCTCACGTGATCGGCGGTGGTTCTCGGCGCAGGCATGTCTATCACCTTACCGAAGATGGCCGTCAAAAGCTTGAATCGCTTGGTGAAACGAAACAAAAGAAAAAGTCATCACGCGGGACTTCGTTTGGAACATTGCCAATCCTTGGACAAATACATGGCCGTCAGCACCTTGCAGCCGAAGTGAGTGAGCAGGTCCTTGAGCAACATTGCTTGGCTCTCAGTGGTTTACCTGGAATTGGGAAAACGACGATCGGTGGTCTTGTCAGCGAACATTTGCTGGAATCAGGTGCCAATGTTCGCTGGGCACGGGTTGGTGAATTTACTGACCTTCATGGCTTATGCGAGCAATGGGGCTTCAAAGCACCACTGCCAAAAAGCAACCAAGCCTTGGTCGAATATGCTGGCGAGAAATGCAAAGGAGAAATGCTGGTCATCGATGACGCTCACCTTATTTCTGAGCGCCACATCGATTCAATTCGTTCTTTTTGCTCCCAACTTAGTCAGAAGCAAGCGTCTCATATGCTGCTGATTGGAAGGGAGCCCATGCCGTTTTCAGAAGCGTTTCCTCGAATGGCCATTCCATCGCTTGAGGTCCAAGATGCAGCCCTCTTGCTCGGTGACACGCTGGCGGAGGACGAACGCTTGCGCATCGCAGAACGCCTGGGCGGTCACCCATTGGCCATTTTACTTCATGAAGATGGAATACCTCTTCCCGAAGCAGGCGCTGATGTCCAATCCTATGTGGAGAATGTCGTGCTTTCAACCCTCGATGATTCCACCAGAACAGGCCTTGACCACATTGTGATGGCACCGATGCCAATCGAAGCAAGTAAGGCGTTTGACAGCGACGTCGTCGGTATTTTGGATGACTACGCCCTTTTGCGATGGACTTCAAACCTCGAGAAAATGGAAATTCAGCATTTGGTTCGAAACGTCCGTCGTTCTGCGCTTGATTACGAGGCGACGCAACGATTGCATCAAGCTGCAGTCACCCACTGGGAAACCTTAGCAGAAACAGCAGATGATCATATCATTCTCCTTTACCATCGCATAGCCAGCCTTGAGGAAGGCATTGATGCTCAACTCGATCTTGAGATGGAACGGTTGGTTGAAACTCATTCGGGGGCCTTCTCAGTGCTGTTGGAGCAGGCCATCAAAGCATCTCCAAAGCCTTCGCATTTGCACTACCTCGCAGGCAAGGTTGCCATTGAGCGCTGTGAGCCCGAACATGCCCGACGCCATCTCGAATCGATTGAGGATTTGGCAGAATCGAGGCAGGTAGCCTTCGGTTTGGCCATGCTCGATGGCAGGGTGGAACAGGCTGAGGAAATCATCGAAGCAGGTTTGTCTTCCGAGGTGCAAAGTGAGACCAACCGAATGGCGATTGCAGCGGCAGCACGTCGGCTTGATGACCGCATTCACAATCAAACTGATACAACATTATCGGGCGATGTCAAACATTACCTCTCGAAAGTTAAACTTCCTCAAGACGCACCTGAGGAACGTTCTGTCACCCTTGTCGCAATGTCAATGATTCAACATGCTTTGGCGCTTCAGGAAGAGGATTTCGAGAAAGCACAACGCCTTCGGACCTCGTTGGCAGGGATTGGTGGTTTGGCTCAACCTCTTCTGCAAAGCATGGCGGCAAAAGCAACCCTGCTGAAGGCCAAAAGTGATCTTGAGGTTGCACAAGGACTTGAGGAAATGCACCTTGCAATCGAAGCCCAGACCAATTCGATTCGTGCCGACGCGCTTCGCCTCGCTCTCGTTGAGTACCTTCAGGAGAACGACGCGGTGAAGGCAAAAGAAATCTTTGACACCATCGATACCCCAAAACGATCAGCCAACAACGCAACGCTCCATCGCCTCAATGCCCGTTGGTGGACCTGCAAGTCTTATCTGCAGTCAAGCATGCGCCGAGTTGCTTTGAGGGAAGCCATCACTCAGCATCGTGCAGCAGGATGCCCACGGGCGGCGAAGACGCTCGAAGCTCAACTTCATTCCCTTCTGTGATCAAAGTTCGGCACCGATGAGGGTCTTGGTATCAGCAATGCCATCGATGATTCGAATGTCTTCGACGATGCATCGTGTGAGCGTGTATTCATCATCGGCTTGGACTCGAGCAATCAGGTCATATTCACCGAATAACATCCATCGGTCCGTGACGAATTCAATGCCATCCAAGGCCTTGCGCACTTCATGTTCACGTCCAGGTTGCGTCGTAATGAGTACAAATCCAATCGCCATTTTCTCACCTCAATATTCGACCGCAATGAGGGTCTGTGTTTCTTTCACACCCGAAATCTGACGGAATTCTTGCATCAACATCGATGTTAATTCACCGGCGTTTTCTGAACTGACCCTTACCAGAAGATCAAATTCACCATAGAGGGCGTGAACTTCTGCAATCGATTTGTGCCCAGCAAGCGCTAAGTACACCTCTCGCTCGTGCGAGGGGAGGGTTTTGAACAGGACAAATGCCTCAGGCATGGTCACCCCAGTGAAAGTCCGGCCTTATTGGTTGCGAATTTCAATCTCCACCATGGGCCTTTGACAGCACCCACGAAGGGGAACCATTGAAATGCATTTGCGGCGACCTGTACCTATGCAACCCAAGCCCCTTCGCCAATGGTCAGCCTTGATGCTGGTTGCTTTGCTGATATGCACTCCATTTACGGGTGCCCTTTCATCGATTTCGGACCCCCTTGAAGACGAGGTTTCAATACCGGAACGTGCTTCTCCAAAAGCCCAAACGACATGGTCTGGGACCGTGACGGTGACCACCTCATACACCGTTGCGGTGTTTGATGAATTAATTGTAAGCGCATGCACTCAGATTGAACTTGGTGCTGGGGCTCGGATTTACGTGGAAGGCCGCCTTACGGTGGAAGGGACGAGCAGCTGTCCTGTTGTGATGTACTCTTTCGCCACCTTAGACCATGAAGGTCTTCAATTCAACAGCAGCTCAAACGGTCGTGGATCCGTGATTCATAACTTAACCATTGAAGACGCCATTTATGCTGTGACCATCTTCGGAAGCAATCCACTGTTCACCAACCTTACCATCATCAATCCTGACCGCGTTGGTCTTGATCTCTTCAGCAGTGCTTCCCCGGTGATTCATGACCTTTACATCGACCAAGCCGGTCGAATGGTTCCCGTTCAGAACGATTGGCGTTACGGGCTTGGTCTTTCGATTGGTGACGGTTCAACTCCGATCATTGATGGAGCCTACTTCACAGATATTTTGACGCGTGGCATCAACATTTGGGGCGGGTCTGGAGGCCTGCTCCGGAACATCGTCATGGACAACGTCAGCGGTTCTTCTTGGGTCACAGCAGCAGGGGTTTGGGTGGAAGACAGCCAACCGTTGCTCACCAACCTCAGCATCGATAAATCGGACAATGGTATCGTTGTGCAGCACATTGATGATGGCGGTTACACCCGGGCTGTTATCAAAGACGCAACGGTAAGCAATTCCATGTACAGAGGCGTTTATGTTGACAAATTCAACCATACGAATTACACCAACTACGAGACTGCAGATTTCACCAACCTAACGGTTCGTGGGACCGGTGGGCCTGGTGCAAAAACCGCAAACATCGGGTTCGCAGCGATTGATGTCAATGCAACAGGGGCTTGGTTTGAGAACACCTTGGTTGAGGACTCAACCACCGTGGGAGTTCGCCTTTATTTCGTTGACAGTTCGACCACCTTCCGCAACCTAACTGTGCTCGACTCCGGTGATCCAGGACAAGGCCCTCACGAAGCAGGAGTGGCTGTTCGTTCGTCCTTTTTTGCACCTCATTTTGACGGCTTGACCGTTTCAGGTTCTGCTGGGCCTGGCGTGTCATCAACTTCAGGCGGTGCCATGCAGGGTTCAGATTGGAACCTGCATAACAATTCCAAAGATGGCCTCTTCATCGACAAAGCAACGGTGATTGTCGATGGCCTTCAACTGGCCGACAACGCTGAGTCTGGAGCTCATGTCTATGATGCAAGGTACGTGACTTTTGAGAACCTCACTGCTCTCAACAACGGTGGCGACCCTGCTACGGCTTCTCTGGGTGATCAAGCAGGATTATTCTATGAGAAATCAAACGACATCGAGTCATCATCAGGCGATGTTACATGCCGCATTTGCACGGTGGAAGGGTCGACAGGTTCAGGGGTTTATGCTCTGAATTCAGTGGACTTGTGGCTACAAAACCTCACCCTGTCCGACAACAATCCTGATCGCTCGGCTTTCATGGTTGACAATCAAGGTTTGACGCTCGGTCAACAGGGAGGACGTGTACATATTCAAGGCGCAAACATTGCTTCGGAAAGCCCTGGCGTTCCAGCGTTATCCCTCGTTAAAGCCGCTGCCAATTTGGACTCGATTGTGCTCTCAGGAAACCACAGTGGAATTGAATGGGATGCCAACAACAATGGAAACTACCCTTCCTCAATCAGCCGAACTCAATTTACTGGAACATCTTGTTTGACCCTTGTTGATCATACTGCTCTTTCTGGAACGGGCAACAGCGTGACTGCTGCATGCAGTGGCTCGATCGTCTTACAGAACAGCCAAGTCAATTGGTCTGGCTTCACCGACACAACGGGCGCACACCAAATTCAACTCGACAGCACCTCTGACTTACATCTGCACCAACCAGTGAACGTTGATTTGACATTGGCAAGCATCGCCAGTTCAGCCACCATCGATGTGGCTTGGGACATCACGGTGTGGGTGGTGAACAACTTTACCAACGGTATTCCAAACGCCAATGTCAACACCTCTTTTGCACAATTCGAACCCTCGGTTGAGGAGTCGACAAACGACCTTGGTTACGTGCAACTGCCTGACTTTATCGGCCAACGATGGACCAACACAGGGGCTTCTTCTGACAACAGCATCAGCGTATCATGTGGCTATGACAGTGTTTCAAACACGACATCATTGGTGCTTGACCAAGACCGCTTTGTCAACTGCCTCCTTCCGCTTGTAAACCAAGCTCCGTTCTTGATGTGGACCTCGCCTGTAGACAGCACAGTGTATCCATCTCAAGGTGAAGTGGAGTTTAACGCGTCTGATTCTTGGGATTTAGACAACGATACCCTCAGTTTCTCATGGACAAGTGACCTCGATGGTGATATTGTGGCGTCATGTACCGGGCAGGGAGCGGGCAACGGGCAGGCGGAGTGGGCCAGGCAGGCAATGACCAATGGAGTTCCAT
>Ga0302116_1000460_pt1 | contig 24634 bp, 21 predicted proteins | sample AG5_SCM_MG_FD_203124 | JGI IMG/M metagenome (GOLD analysis project Ga0302116, IMG submission 203124) | Marine microbial communities from Western Arctic Ocean, Canada - AG5_SCM | ecosystem: Environmental > Aquatic > Marine > Oceanic | place: Canada: Western Arctic Ocean | collected 2017-10-01 | reverse complement strand
GGCGCCGCGCGTTTAGGCAAGCTCATCCGCCTCGTCCCGAACACGTGCATGATCGGCTTCGTGAACGGGCTGGCGATTGTCATCGCGGGCGCGCAGCTCGGGACGTTCCGCGGACTGGCCGGCGCCGCGCTGTGGCAACAAATCGGGCTCACGTTGTTGACCGCTTTGTTAATCAAAACGCTGGCGCACGACCGGCTACGCAAAGTGTGGCCAAAACAAATCCCAGCGCCGCTCGCCGCGATCGTGATTGTTACGGTGCTTGTCAACGTGTTGGCGCCTGATTTCTTCGCACTGGCGAAAACAGTAGGAGACGTCGCCGCGGTCGCGGGAACCCTGCCTGTTTTACACCTCCCGGACGTGCCGTTGACGTTTGGAACGCTAAGGTACGGCCTTGCGCGTTTCCCAAATCCCGCCTCCCTGTTTTTCCATACAAGACTGATACTTTCTTTTATTTATCGTAAGGGTCATAGCGCCGTTCGCGGCGTCCGTCGCCGCGGTTGGGTTAATCGAAACCCTGCTAACGCAGCAGCTCGTGGACGAAACCTTAGAAACGCGAACGTCCACGCACCGCGAGGTCACCGCGCAGGGTGTTGGTAACGTGGTGTGCGGTTTGTTCGGGAGCATGGGCGGGTGCGCTATGATCGGCCAGAGCGTTATCCACGTGCAAGCGGGCGGGCGAACAATGGTTTCCGGGGTGACGTGCGCGCTTGCTATTTTGGCGTACGTCACCTTCGGGAGTGGGGTAATACAACGCGTACCAATCGCCGCACTGACCGGCACGATGGCGTGTCTGGTGGTGGATATCTTCGACTGGGAAAGTTTTTCGCGGTCCAGGAAGATCCCGAAAACAGACGCGTGCGTTATTGGGTTGGTCACGCTCGTGACCGTCGTGACGAACCTCGCGATCGCTGTGTTCGCGGGCGTCGTGCTCTCCGCGCTTGGCTTCGCGTGGAAAAGCGCCAAGAAAGTCAACGTCACGAGGGTGGTGGAGAACTACGTGGCGGTACGTATTGAGAGTTTTGATGATGCCCTGTATGGAGTGCAGTGACGCAAGTCTTACAACTACAATAAGTGCACTAGAGTACAAGACTGTTTGCCCACTGAGCCACTGTATATCGCCCATCATGAGACTCGGGACTGACCCTTTTGTTTTACAAAAACAGGTGTACAAACTGAACGGCCCTTTGTTCTTTGGAAGCGTCTCCGCGTTCAGGGAAGCCGTGGATGCGTGTTTCCAAAACGAAACCCAGAAAACCGTGGCGCTCGATTTCTCGCAAAGCAAGCTGTGGGATAGCAGCGCGTTAGTCGCGGTGGATGATGCCGCGAGCAAAATGGAAAGCTCAGGGGTGGCGGTTACCTTGCGCTACCTCTCCCCCGACTGCGCCACGCTTCTCAAGAAAGCGGGCGACTTAGTCGAGGTCAGGGTGGGCGCCGATCCCGTGTACCAAGTCGCGACGGATTACGGAGAGATCGACTTAGCCAGAGCGAGGCAGGGAAGGAAAACCTTCGTGAAACTGGAGCCGTGGCAAAAAGAAGCCCTGCTGCGGCAAACAAGCAAGTACAAGCTGTTCAACAGCGTGCGACGCGGAGAGGCGCGGGACGAGTAGGAGTAGGAGTATTGTGTTTTGAGTAGTGCGGATCCCGCACAAGAAAAAGTGCAAGTTATGTAATAGTTCCTTTTAAGGAAGCAACAGGGCTTTGCCTTGAACTATGCTACTTCTAAACTATCCTTCTATTCATCCTCATCCCCATCCTCGCCATCCTCAAAGTTCTCCTCGCCGTCCTCCCCGTCCCTCGACGCGAACATCGCCCGGTAGCTCCAGGAGGGCGGCGCTCGGTCGTTTTGGTGCGAATTCACTAAATCCGAATGCGTCCCAGCTTCCACCACCTCCCCGTTTCGCACGACGTACACGAAATCCGCGCCCCTAATAGCGCTGAACCGGTGCGCCACGGTTAACGTGGTCCGGCCGTGGCTCACGAAATCCAGCGCTGATTGCACCGCACGCAAAGCCACAGTGTCCAGCGATGACGTCGCTTCGTCTAAAAGAAGCACTTTCGGGTTTTGCAAAATCGCCCGCGCGATGGCGACGCGCTGCTTTTGCCCGCCGCTCAACGTGGACCCGCCTTGGCCAACCTCCGTGAAGTACCCTTTGGGCATTTGCGTGATGAACCCGTGCGCGTTCGCGGCGCGCGCGGCGGCGAGGACGGAGGCGTGCACGGTATTGTTTTCGTCGTGATTTTCGTTTTCCGAACGTAACAACGACTCCTCATCGGCAAGTCCTTCCCGGTTGTTTCTTTTTGCACCGTCCCTCTCCGCTTCCCGCGCCAAACGCGAGTACGTCATGTTCTGCAACACGGATCCCGCGAACAAAACCGGTTCCTGGCCCACCACGCCCACGACAGTGTGCAGCCACTTCTTTGAAAGAACTGCGACGTCAACGCCGTCGATGGTGACTCTGCCGCTTTGCGGTTCGTAGAAGTGCAACAGCAACTGGATCACGGTACTTTTCCCGCTCCCGCTTTGGCCCACGAGCGCCGTTTTCGAATTCGCGCAAGCGGTCATCGTCACGCGTTTCAACACCACACGATTCGGGCGCGACGGGTAGGTAAAGGTGACGTTCGTCAGCTGCACATTGCCTTGCAGCTGGTCGTTTGGAATGATTACATCACCGGATACGCACACGGCGGGTTTACGGTCAATCAGCGCGAACGCGGCGGACGCGGCGCCTCCCGATTTGAACAGCGCCACCACCGCGTCCAGTAAATTACCGACGTACTCCTGTAGCTGCGCTTGGTAAAGCATCACCGCTATTAGGCGTTCGGAGGGCATGCTTCCGTGCAGCACTAGTGAAACTCCGTACCAAAGCAACGCGCCTGGTACGCAAAGCTGCGAGAAGAAACTATACACAAGAGCGTAGTACCCGCCCGTCACCAGGGCTTGCGCGTTGTTCAGCGCGAACCAAGTCGCGAGCTTTTCGTCGTGCCTTTTTTCTTCCCACGGCTCGTTCGCGAAGCTCGCGACTGTTTTCTTGTTCGCAATCGCCTGCAGCGCCACCGCGTTTGCCAATGCCAACGCGTCCTGCGTTTGCTGTGCGTTTCGCGCCATCCACGCTCCGTAGCGTCTGGCGAACAACGCCACGACCGGCGCCGCGGTCACGGCTACTAAACCCAACCTTACGTTTTGGATCAACAGGTAAGCCGCTATGCCGCCCACCCTGACCGCCGCTTCCGCGACGTTACGGAACACCCAACTCAAGTCGCTTCCGATCGCCACGCAGTCCGAAGTCAGACGGCTACTCAACGCCCCTGAGCTGTTTTCCGGCTCGTCGAAGAACCCCACCTCTTGGGAAAGGATTTTCCCAAACAAAACCGAACGCAGCCTTCGTACCACCCGGTTCTGCACAAACGAAAACAGAAACACGTTGAAGAAATCCAGGAACGCGTTTACGGTGCCGGCGACGACGAAGGCGCGAATGTTTGTTAATGCCTTTCCTGTGTCGCCCGCGATGGCGCCGCCTATCGCGCGGGACGTGAAGTGAGGCGCGGCGAGGGAGAATGGCAATCTCAAAAAAAGGGCTGTTAAGCCCAAAACCAAAAATCTCGCATCCGGCTTCGCGAGACGCAACAACCGTCCGAAACCGACACGAGGGTTTTTGGTTTTTTCATCACCAGCGCCTTCGAAACCTTCGTCCCCGGCCTGCAACAGCGGAGACTCCAGACCATCCCCCTCCGCCCCCGGGGACTCCATCGCGCCGACTTGAAGTAGAAACGAAATCTTTTCGTTTCGTTTCTGTTTCGTTTTGCCAAAACTTTCTTTTCGGTCGCGAATTTTTCGTGATGATGAGGAGTCCCCCTCGCGTGCCCTCAAGTTACAACACGTCGCGCGGACCTCGCGCGGGCACGGCGCGGAGGACGCGATGGGTATGCCCCCACCCCCCCCGCGGTTCGACGGGACCGTGTCTACGGCGAATCACGGAGGCGCCGCCCGGGCCATGCCTCCCCCACCGCCCCTCTTCTCGTCCTCATCCCCATCGTCGGGTGCCGAGATCGCGCCGCCACTCGCACCCGCGCCGGAGCCTTGTGCGACCCCAACCCCATCGCCCGCACCTCCCCCTGCGCGCGCGCCTCCCAGCGGGTACACCGTGCCTGACTGGGGCGGCCCTTCCTCCGCGGATTTCTCCCTCGAGGTGTTGAAGGACGGCGCCATCGTTGATGTGGTTGATTGCGGTGGCCGGAATTTCGTCACCCTGGGACGCACCCCCGACAACGACGTGGTGCTGGAGCACCCGTCGAGTTCGCGTGTGCACGCGGTGATGCAGTTTTCTTTTCAATCAGAAGAAATGTTCGTGTTTGACACGGGAAGCACGCACGGCACGTTCGTGAACAAGCGCCGGCTGAAACCGAACGTGCACGCGCCGGTGTTCGTCGGGGACCAGGTTCGGTTCGGGCAAAGTTCGCGGGTGTTCGTGGTGTCCGGCGCTGTTGAGTTGATGCCGGAAGAGGGGCTCAGTCTGGAGGAACGGCGCAAGCTGAAGGCGCTGGAAAGAATGTCACAGAAAGACATAGCTGCTGAGCAGCTTGCAAAAAAGGAAAGACAAGCGAATACGGAAAACGCGTCGGGTTCGGGAGGTGACGGAGTTTGGGGTACGCGCGACGGGGCGGACGACGAACAACGCGAGGCGGATTTGAAGCTCGCGCGGTTGGACTGGCGCGAGCACGACGGAGGTTTCAGTGACAAACAGTCAAATCAACGAGACAAGATAAAGAAAAAAGAAGACAAGGTGACCGCGTTTCGCCTTGAAAATGAACGCATACGCGCGAAGGAAACGAGCGCGAACCCGTTGACGCTTGGGCAACAAACCACGCTTGTTAGGAATGCACAAATTGTCGAAAAACTCGAGTCGGAAATAGACGACGCGGACGAAACCCTGAACGAATCCATCCGGGCTTCGATTTCGGGAAGAAAAAGTACCGAACGCAAACAGAAAAAACAGAAGAAAAATACCGGGGGCGATTCGGACGAGTCGTACGGCTCGGATTCGGATGACGCGTTTTACGACCGCACGCGAAGCGCGGTTGACCGGCGGCGCAAGAAAGTAGGTGGAAAAGCCGTAACCGCGGCGCCGACACCGGCGACCGTGGAAACGGCGGCGACTTTGTGGGAAAAGCGGGAGGTCGCTACAGCTGCGATGGAGGCTTTGCTTTTGGAGCAGAAACGGGCACAGGAAAGGGCTGCTGCTACGAAGGCACGGACGGAAACGGTCACGAAAAGCGCAGGTACTCCAACCGATCCAAACGCAAACGCCGCGGACGACCTCGATTTGTTTATGGACTCCGTCGCGTCAACGCGCGACGCCGAGGACGTGACTCGTGTGGCGGGTCAAATAGCAGCGAAACAAGCGGAGCTGGCGCGCCTAGCGCGGCTGCTTGTGTTAGCGGACCCGCACGGGACCTTCGCGCCGGGGTCGCAAATGCAAAAGGACCTGGAGAAAGTCGCGGAGGCTGAGAAAAACGAGGTGGCGCGGTCCGCGGCGGCGCAAAGGCGGCGAGCCGAATTAAAGGCGAAGGCGGAGGCTGAGAAATTTGCGGCGGCCGCGGAGAAGAAAAGGCTGAAAGACTGGGAAGGAAGGGGAGAGCTCGTGGCAAAGAAAACATTCGCGGGGGGGGCGACTGGGGATGGGGGGGGGGTCGCGGCGGCGACGGCGTCGGCGCCGTCCTCGGTGGACCAGGCGAGTTCCGCCGCGAATGCGAAGCTGCCGGTGGGGATGTCCACCGCGGCGGACCGCCGACAAATGTCTTCCGCGCCGGTAACGGTAACGGTAACGGCGCAAGCGGAGTTACCTCCGGCGCCGTCTACGGCAACGGCGGCAGCGAAAGATTTCTCTGCTAAAGCACCTCCAGCTGCTGACGACGACGGGTTTCTCGCCCCGTCCCAGTTAAGGGAAGCGCACAAGCGCGGCGCGAGCGTTTTGGAGATTCGAAACCCCAAGCGACAAAAAGAAATCGCAGGTGACGGTGACGCGCCCGTGTTGGCGGTTTCCGCGGCGGAGGCGAGGGTCGCGGAGGACGTGGCTCGTTTGCTCGGCGGTCGTTCGTTCGAAACGACGAACACGGAGGATGATTTCGGTGACTTGCCGGAAACGGGTACGGATTTCGTTGCGCCGAGTGGGCAATCCGGAGACGGGAGAACCAGCTTGAATGACAAACTGGGATACTGAGAGACCCGTTTTTTTACAGATGAACTTTAGTCGTCCTCGACGTACCCGAGACTCATCGCCTTGCCGCGCGTCCACCTGCACCATGGGCAGCCATTCGCGCGCGCCCACTTTAGTACTTCGAGTCGGTCATAGGCCGCCGCGCACATGCACGTATGCTCGTCCCACGGGCAGCCGTTCGCGCGCAACCACTGAAGCACCTCCAGGTGCCCGCCCTGCGCCGCGTCCGAGCACGTCCTCTCGCCCAACGGGCAGCCGTTCGCGCGCATCCACCGCAACAATTCGAGGTGCCCGTTTTTCGCCGCTTCCGCACTCGTGTACTGGTCCCACGAACAGCTTTCGCGCGCATCCACTGCAGCACCTCGAGGTGCCCGGCCTGCGCCGCGTCCGAGCACGTCCTCTCGCCCAACGGGCAGCCGTTCGCGCGCATCCACCGCAACAATTCGAGGTGCCCGTTTTTCGCCGCTTCCGCACTCGTGTACTGGTCCCACGAACAGCTTTCGCGCGCATCCACTGCAGCACCTCGAGGTGCCCGGCCATCGCCGCCGCCCTCACGCACGTGTCTGTGTCCCACGGGCAGCCGTTCACGCGCGCCCACTGCAACACCTCTAGGTGACTACCCTTCGCCGCCGATGAGCACGTGTATTCGTTCCACGGATAGCCGTTCGCACGCGCCCGCTGCAGCACCTCGAGATGCCCGCCCAACGCCGCCAACACGCACGTCCTCTCGTCCCACGGGCAGCCGTTCGCGCGCAACCACTGCAGCACCTCAATGTGCCCGGCATCGCCGCCGCCCTCACGCACGTATACTTGTTCCACGGCCAGCCGTCAGCGCGCAACGCCTTCAACTCCTCGAGCTGTCCGCTCCTCGCCGCTGCCTGACAAAGGAGTTCTCGACGCGACAGGCGACCTCCCCGTTGCCGGCGCTGCAGCGCGCTTAAACATCCGAGCTCTACAGCATGATCCTCGTCACGAATCTCGACAAACTCAAGCCCCGTCGCCGCCACCGCGTCGCGCATCGCACGGCTCACCGCTGGGAGCCGTCCGAGATCTGCTGGGTCGTCGAAGTGCTCAGATCTGAGAACGTGAGTGACGACGATGTCGTCGAGAAGGCCGGGGATGGCCTCTTGCGCGCCGGCAAGGCTGGCGGGAGTAGTGGCGGTCGCGGTATCACCGCTCGCGTGCGTATCGTCGTCGTGCGCCGTGTTGGGGGACATCGTGGAGTGTGAGTGTGTGACGTGTGCGCGTCGTTGTGTCTTCCTGTGGGAGCGTTTCGTGCCCTCCCAGAAAAAACAAAGGTGCGGCTGAAAATCCAAACCTAAGCGCCCAGTGTACCATTGTTGCGTGTCACCGCCGCATCGTCTCCCCGATTGCCGCGATGATTCGCCCCATGGAGGGCGACTTGGGTATGTCCTTCGACTCCGACTCCGTGCGCACGACGTACGACGCGTGGGGCGATGTGGTGAACCCGGAGACCGCCGTTGTTAGCGAAAACAAATCCTTATACTCCCAGACCGTCCGCGACTGGGGATACGATTGCCCCGAGCTCGCCACTGATGTGTTGGTGCGCGCGCTGTCCTCCCGCGGTGCGATTTCCCAAATTGACCGCACACACGGGTTGCGCATGTTGGACGTGGGGTGCGCGGATGGGCTGCAAGCGGAGAGTCTGTGTACTGCCGGTGTGTTACGCCAGAACGACTTTTCGTCAAATTCGATGGAAGGGATGGACCTTTCGCCAAAGCTGTTGCGGCGCGCCATGGAATCCGGCGGGTACAAAAACCTGATATGCGATGACCTGAACAGGTGTGACTTTGGCGAAACCGACGTCGCCACGGCGCGATTCGCAAACAACGCCTTCCACGTCACGTTTTGCGTCGGCGTGTTGACGTACGTGGACCCTTTGGCGTACGCGGAGCGCGACGAAGACAAACCGGACGCGCGAAAGCGAAAAAATCCCCTTCGCGAACTCGCACGCGTCACGTCGCGGCTCGTGATATTCACATGCCGCACGGATATGTGCGAAGCGTGGGAAGCCATAGCGGATGAGATGGTACTCGACAGCACGTGGACGCAACTGGAAAAGAAAAAAGTGCCCTACCTTCCTAAAAACAAAACCTACACGGACAAAGGCGTGGAAGCTAAAATCTACGCGTATGTAGTGACGAGTGGAGTCGATGAGTACTCAGCTAGCAGCTAAGCCTTCACTACTGCTCAGGGCAGCCGTTCGCTATCGCCCAGTTTATCAACTCAAGATGACCACTAGCTCTTGCATGTATTAGCGTACCCTTGTCCCACGGGCAGCCGTTCGCACGCGCCCACTGAAGCACCTCGAGGTGTCCGCCCTGCGCCGCACTCATGCACGTCATCTCGTCCCACGGGCAGCCATTCGCGCACGCCCACTGCAGCACCTCGAGGTTCCTACCACTTGCCGCGTACGCGCACGTCATCTCGTCTCAAGGGCAACCGTTCGCACGCGCCCACTGCAGCACCTCGAGATGCCCGTCACGCGCCGCCCACATGCATGTCCTCTCGTCCCACGGGCAGCCGTTCGCGCACGCCCACTGCAGCACCTCGAGATGCCCGCCCTCCGCCGCCACCGTGCACGTCCTCTCGTCCCACGGTGCGCAGTTCGCGCGCGCCCACTGCAACACCTCGAGGTGCCCGCCCAACGCCGCAAACGCGCACGTCATCTCGTCCCACGGGCAGCCGTCAGCGCGCAACGCCATCAACTCTTCGAGGTGTCCACCCCTCGCCGCTGCGAAACAAAGTTATTCTTGACGCGACAGACGACCTCCCCGTTGCAGGCGCTGCACCGCGCTTAAACATCCGATATTTGCGGCTTCATCCTCATCAATTTCCTTAAACTCAAGCCCCGTCGCCGCCACCGCGTCGCGCATCGCGCGGCTCACCGCTGGGAGCCGTGCGAGATCGGCGAGGTCGTCGAAGTGCTCAGATCTGAGAACGTGCGTGATGACTATGTCGTCGAGAAGGCCCGGGATGGCCTCTTGCGCGCCGGCAAGGCTCGCGGGAGTAGTCGCGATCGCCATGCCTTCGAACGCGGCAGCCGAGGAATCAATCGCGGAGGGTGTCGCATGCGTGTCGTTGTGCGTCGAGGCTTCCCAGAAAAGCGTGACTCGACAAATAAACAATTTTCGAAGCTCAGACCATTTTCCAAATGGAAGCTGCTCGGCGAGGATAGTTACGGTATCGAATACGCGAGTCTGGTACCACGACACGGGCAAATACCCTGGCTACTTTTACAACACACCACTACCTAACACCCGCACCACAGACTACACCCCCCCACTCCTTCCGTACCTCGACGATGTTCCCCCCCCCCGGTGCTTTCCGGAAAGACGCGTCAAGTCCCCATGGTCGTTTTCCCACACGATTTTCCGAAACGCCGCGGCGTACTGCGGGTCGTCTTTGATTGTTACACGAAAAGTGTCAGTCTCTCGTAATGTGTATGAGTAAACAGTCAGAGGTAATAGTCCCTTCTAGTACGAGTATGGGCAACCAGTGTGCCAGGATTTGGGAAATGCAATACGTACCTTTAATCGAGTACGTGTTCGGTCCGACTAGCTGTTCGCCTTGCACCGCTAATTCAAACGGCGGGTTGCCTTCCGGTTTTCGCAGTCCTCGCGCGAACGTCCCGGGGAACAGCTCGGCTAGTACCGTGCGTGACACCCTCGCGATCGTCCGGCAGATTAGCGCGAAACTCAACACGGACAGAATCATGGTGTACCACGCCGTGTTTTTCTGCAGCGCTCTGCGCGCGACTTCGCGCATGTCGCTCACCGTGCCGAACAAGTCGTTCAGCGGCGCCGGGGCGTTCGCTTGCCAAGCGTCGCACAAACCGTAAAGCACGTCGCCTATGATTGACGACACCAGCTTGTCTGGTTCGATTCGGTAAAACGAGTTCGCCCACACCGCAAACAGCAGGTGCCCCACGGCGCTGTACGCCACTAAATTGGCGCTCGCCTCGGCGAGGTCGTTCGAGTACCACGGCGGGAGCTTCGAACACCGCGCGAAGTCAAACTTATCAATCACGTAGTTCATCATGAACGACACTGCGGCGAAGGGAATCAGGGACGGCATGCCCCCGCTGAACACCATGGTGACGAACAAAACGTTGAGGACCTCGCCGTACCTCGTGGAAATGTCGAAGTCGTACCCCTCGAACGCGGCGTTCAGCTCGTCCTGCGTCACCGCCGTGGTCACGGCGAGCCACCGCTTCCACCGGAACGCCACGAACCGCACCGCGGTTCCGAAGCGCGCGGTGAGGGGCAACGTGATGATCGCCACGGAAACCGACACGCCAACCTCGGTGTACCACTTAGAGTTGGTGTCTGTTATTTCGCCTTGGAACAACAGTCCCTCCGCGAACGTGCCGACCATCGCCCGCTTCAGGCCGGGGAAAGAACCGGCGATGACAAGTAAGATGATACTGCTGTTGAAGAACTGCGCCAAGAAAAGCTTCACCATCAACGACCGTTGCTCTCCGCTGTTGCTGTGGTGTCGCTCGTACTGAGATAGGTGAAAGAAAGTGTCAGTCTTGTATGGGCAAACAGTGTGTCAGGATTTGGGAAACACAATACGTACCTTCACCAGGACCACCATCAACGGCGCCAGCACGATGTTCAGCACTAAAATAATCCCTTGTGACGCGCCCCTGGCGATCACCTGTAGCGTGAACCCGGCGACGTAGGGGTGGCAGTAACTCGACTCGCGGTAAATAGACACGGCGTCGATGTGCTCTAAACAGTAACACGCGAAACAAAACGCGTCGTACGGGCCGCACGCGCCGTCGTATTCAGCAACCTTGTCCTGCTGTTCGTGCGTGCCATCCCCCGGGAGGTTGCCGTACGTCGTCGTCGTGGCGTTCGTAGTGTCACTACCGTCCGTTGCCGCTTCTTGCAACAAAGTCCGAGTAGATGCTGCCCCGGCACTCAACGGCGCGCTCGCGTTTCCCCCGCTCGCCAGGTCCAGTTCCCAGCAGTTTTTATAGATATCCCGCAACAAAACGTTACCCAGGGTAAGCGGAGCCACGGTGTACGCGCAGTCGTTGCGACACGCGGGTCCGTCGTACTCGGTTTCGGTTTCGTTTTCAAGAGTCGTGACGCCCGCGATTCCAATAAACGCGATTGCTAACACCACGACGGTCAGCATGGTGACGTTGAATTGCCGGAACTGGCGCTCGCCCCACCCGAATTGCAGGTTTTGCCACTTTATGTCCGACGGAGGAGGCGCTTGTTTCACCACGAGCCGGTATTTCTCACGCATCCTAAGTTTCTTGGGCCGGAATATCCACGCGAACAACCCCGGTCTGAATTCGGTTAAGCACCGCAAAAACGATTCCTCGTCCTGAAACGTGACGTACGCCGCGATGGAAACCCGCGGGTCGCCCATCCGGTCGTTCTGAATAGCGCGAATCGCCGCGTCCACGGAATGCACCTCTCCTTTCTTCTCCAGCGCGAGTTGTTTCTTTTTGTGCAACGTGTTGTCGGAAACGTCAGGGTCATCGCTCGCTTTCTTGTACCGCCCAAGCGCGGAGTCGTACGCGGATGCCAGCTTTTCCCGTTCAAGCGCCAGCCCAAGCAACTCGCTCGTGTTGTACGCCAGCTGCACGTCCTGCACCTTCCCTATTCTTTTATCGAAAAACTTCCACAGCTCCTGCGCATCCGTCACGTCTTTCGGCATATCCCTCACCGCGACGGAGTAGTCCTCGATCGTGGTGAGGTTCTCGTCGACTTCCGCAATTATTTTGTCCTGCACCGGCCCTATGACGAACGCAAACGCGGTGAACACGAAAAGCATGAACAGGTTGACGTAACTCAACCCTACTAACAGCGTGTCTTTCCCCGTGGCGAAGCCGAAGAAAAGCACCTGCGTCGCCGGGCCGTGTTGCCACTCCCCAACAAAGCCTTCTGTTGTTTGATTGAACCACTCAACGGGCGACGGCGGCGCGTTCCCCGTCGGCGGCGCCGTCGCCGGTACCGCTGTTTCACCGCCCAACGCGTCCGTCGCCACCAACGACGCCGCGCCTCCCATTTCCCAGTCGTACAAAGGATACAAATTCCCCAAACTCGACTGCTCAACAACCGCGATTAGCGGGTCATCCTTCACCGCGTAGTTCGCGCCTAGCGTGTTCAAATACACACTCGGCGCGCTGAGCATCGCCAGCACCAAGAAACAGAAACTCAGCGTGCGCAAGTACGTGAAGTAAAGCACTACGCCGACGCCGTAGCGTTTCAAATCGAGGGGTTTCATGTTGAACGGTTTCGTGATCAACGCGTGCTGCGGATTGCTTTCCTCCGCGTGCGCCTCTGCGATTTCGAAATCGGGGGGGACGTACCCTAGTGCGCCCTCGGGCTCGTCGTCGTACGCGCCGGCGTAGTACGAATCTTGGTATCCGTCGTCGTCGTCGTCGTACCCACCACCACCACCGTCGTACCGAGACTCCGCATCGCCGTACCGGGACTCGTCGTCGTAGTAACTGCCTCCGTCGCTCGGTGTGTACGCGCTGACCCTGGAGCTCGCGCGTCCTCGTGACTTGCCTCGGCGACTGCGCACGTACGACGCCATGGACCTCTGGTCAAACGCGACTTTTTGGCCACGCCGCGACATTGAAAAAGCGGGCGGACGTTAGAACAGGGGCGTGCGTGTCGGTGGGGCGCGCGGTGCCGCGCCCCGGCAAGGGGAACCGAAACAGGCTCCCTAAACTCGCGGTTTGCGACCTTTCCAGGCGCGGGGGAGTCGTGCGACCACCCCTGCGACCCCTGCTAGTGCCGTCGGGGAGGGAGCGGACGGCACTTTCGTTGTAAATCTCGCTTACCAAGCAAAAGCAAAAAAAAAAATGCCGCGGCCTGTGAAAACTTTGGCTTGATTGGTTTGTTTCATCGCAAGATTCATCGGTCGGTGTACAGTTAATAGGTGTGTGTTCACCGATGGAAGGTCTGGACGGAAACGCTCGCCAACGGCCAAATTTTGCCAAACCCAACGAGGGGTCTTTTGAACCACCTGCGTCACAAGCACGACGCACGCGCCCGCTTGCGTTTCCGCTTGCGTCACGCGCGCGCGTTTACCCGCGGCCGCGCGTTGCTTTGTCCCTCACCGCGCGATGTCCGCCGCGGTGACCACCCGCGAGGTCGACGTGTCCGGCGTGGTTGACTTGGATTTGCTGCAGGGCGAGCTGGATGCCGCTCGAGGGCAGGTTGAGATGTGGTGCGCGCAACGCGAGCTTTCCATGAAACAGCAGGTGGCGGCGCACAAAACCAACATGATGGACAGCGAGGAGAGCTACGTGCGTCTCGTGGAGAAGGAAAAGGACCTGGCGCTTTCGGGCGAGGAGCTGGCGCGGAGGAAGGAACACGAGCGCGGTGCGTTGGAATCGTTACGGGAAGAGGCGGTTTCCGCGAAGGAACTGGGAGAGGGGTTGCCGCAGCAGTTACTCGCGTTGCGGGAGCAAGTGCGAAACGAGGAACACGAGCTGACAAAGCGCGACGAGTCGTTACAAAGCGAAGCCGCGATGGAGCAGCGCACCCTTGATGCGCACGTCACCGCGGTGGAGGCGTACAAACAAAGGCTGGGGTTGCGGTTTGAAATCAACCCCGCGGACGAATCCCTGCGTTTTTACTTCGCCAAAGTTGACCCGACAAACCACGCCAGGGAGTTCATGGTCGCCGTGAGGGTCCAGCCACAAGGCGGGTACGAGCTCGTGGATGCGGATCCTGATATCGAGGTGTTCACGGCACTGCTCGAACAGGCGAACGTGAGTGACAACCTTTCGCTTTTCGTGCGCCAAACGAGGCTGGAGTTCAGGAAACTCGTCGCCGCGGAGGAAGTCGCCGCGGCGCAGAGGCGAGCGGAGGCGCAGTTGTTGGAAATGCCGCCGCTGCCGCCCACGGAAATGGAACCGGCGCCCAAAGAGCTACGCGTGCTCGGGGAGGACATGGTGCCGCTGTGAGGAAAAGGTTTAGGCTCGAAAGTTGTGACACGCTGATTTGCACGTAAATCGATTTTTTGTTTGTAAATCTCAAATCAAAAACTTTCTCTTCCGTGAAATGTCTTTTCCCGTCTCGGACGCTCCTTCAACTCTCTTTCGCGTCTGCTTCGCCGCCGGTTCGTGGCTCGCCGCCTTGTCTCGCTGCTCGCGACCTTCGTTTCCTTGCGCAGCCTTGATTGCCTAATTTCATTTCAATATTAGGCAATGATGGCTGATGGAAGAAAGAAAAGAAGGAAGGGCAAAGCAAAAAAAGGCGTCGAGAAACAAACCGGCGGCGAAGCATTCCTCTCGTCACCCAAAAAGTATCAAAAGCAGTCCACCTCCCGCACCGTCGGTCCTCCCTGTGGCGAGTCCGGGTCTCCGCCCTGCGTTTCGGGTTGGCCAGGTTGCGGCGGCGCGGGGGTTTCCAGAGTAGGGCCTTGGTACGTCTTCGTGACCACCGGCGCGATTTTCCCCTCCATCGCCTGCTTCTTGTCCTGCAGCTCGTCCAGCTCCGCGAGCTGGTTCGCATCGAGCCACTCCAGGCCTTCCGTGACTGTGCGCTCCACGAATTCTTTGTCGAAATCCGTCACGTTCGCCGTCCCCGGGGCTTTGTCGTTCCGGATGGACGTTCGCGCACTGAACAAGTACTGCTCCAACGCGTTCCGAGCTTCCACGCGGTTTTTGTGCAGCGCGTCCTCGGTGGCGTACACGGACGCTTCCCCCATTAACCGCTCAACCTCCTCGGGGGTCATCCTGCCTTTTTCGTTCGTGATCGTGATGTCCCCTTGATTGCCGCTACTCTTGTCAAGCGCGGTGCTTTTTGTGAAAAGAAAAGTGTCAATCATGTGTATCGCGATGTATGCACAAAAGTCACCAGCTTCGGTAAAACAGTGTGTCAGGGTTTGGGAAAGGCCCAACACGTACACGGTGAGAATCCCGTTCGCGTCGCAGTTGAAGGTGACGTCGATTTGCGGCGTCCCGGTGGGCGCGGGGGGGATGCCACTCAACGTGAAGTTCCCGAGCAAACGGTTGTCTTTGGTCATCGCGCGCTCGCCTTGCGATAAACAAACGAAAGTGTCAGTCTTAAGTGTACAAGTGCCATGTATGGGCAAACAGTCTACTTGTGATGTATGTAGTAAACAGTAATTACGGGCGGACAACCGGCGAAACGTGGAGGCGGGATGTCGAAAACGCAACGCGTACCTTCGTACACCGCGATGTTCACTTGCGTCTGGTTGTCCCGGTACGTGGTGAAGGTTTGGGTTTTCTGTACCGGAATCGTGGTGTTTCGGGGAACCAAAAAGGACATCACGCTCCCCTCGGTTTCGATACCGAGGGAAAGAGGCGTCACGTCAAGAAGAAGCAAACCCGTAACCGCGGAATCGGCGCCGGCTTGCCCGGTGAGAATCGCGGCTTGCACCGCCGCGCCGTACGCCACGCTTTCGTCGGGGTTGATGCTTTTGTTCAAGCGCTTGCCGTTGAAGAAGTCGCTCAGCAAGCTCTGGATTTTCGGGATCCGCGTGCTGCCGCCGACCAAAACGACTTCGTCAATGGACGCTTTGTCGCACTTGGCGTCGCGCAAACAGCTGAGATACACAAAAGAAAGTCAGTCATGTGTATCGCGAGTATTGGACGATGTATGGACAACAGTCACCAGCTTCGGTCTGAACAGTCAGGGCAGAGGGAAGACGTCCCTTCGCAGACGAGTATGGGCAATTGCAGAGGCGGAGCGTGGTGAGTGGGAAAGGCCGTACCTCTCCACGGGCGTCAACACGCCGCCGAACAAATCGGCGTTCAGTTCCTCGAACTGAGTGATCGAAAAGAAAGTGTCAGTCGGTCGTGATGTGTATGAGTAAACAGTCAGGGCAGAGATAAGACGTCCCTTCTGGTACGAGTATGGGCAATCAGGGAGGCGGTGTGTGGTGATTGGGAAACACTCATCTTCGCGCGTGAGATGGAGGTGTAGAAGTCAACCCCTTGTGAGAAGGAGTCGATTTCAATCGCGGCTTGCGTGGAGGTTGACAAACTCCGCTTCGCGCGTTCGCACGCCGACCGCAACCGCCGCAGCGCGCGTTGGTTGTCGGAAATATCCTTCCCGTTTTTCTTGGTGAACTCAAGTGAAAGGTGCGCCACTAACCGCCGGTCGAAATCCTCCCCCCCGAGGTGCGTATCCCCCGCGGTGGCTTTGACCTCGAAAACACCGCCCTCGATCTGTAAAACGGAAACGTCGAAGGTTCCGCCGCCAAGGTCGAAGATCAAAACGGTTTTGGAAGTGCCTGATTGTAAAAAGAAAGTGTCAGTGTTGTATTGGCATTCAGTCGTCAGAATGTGGTGATTGGGAAATACTTACCTATTACGTTTTTTTTATCAAGCCCGTACGCGATCGCCGCGGCGGTGGGTTCGTTTATGACCTGCGAGTACCAATAAAAGAAAGCGTCAGTCTTGAGTAGTGTATGGGCAAACAGTCGTCTATCAATTTGAAAAGCCCAACACACGTACCCGCAACACGTTCAAACCCGCGATGACCCCGGCGTCCTTCGTGGCTTGTCGTTGGCTGTCGTTGAAGTACGCGGGGACGGTGATGACGGCTTTACCGACTTTGTGCCCGAGGTACGCCTCGGCGGTTTCCTTCGCCTTGACCAGAATCATGGAAGAGATTTCCTCCGCTTTGAACAGCTTTTGTTCATGTTTGTACTGCACCGCGATCAACGGCACGTCATCAGGGCCGGACTCAACGGCGAAAGGCCACAATTTAGAATCAGCCACCACGGAAGCATCAGCAGCCTTGCGGCCGATCAAGCGCTTGGAGTCGAAAACCGTGTTCGTGGGGTTCACGGCGACCTTTTTTTTAAAGGAGTTGTCGCGAGTTTGCGAGCGTGAGTTTTGAAAAAAAAAAAAAGGTTGGCCGGTCCTAGAAAAGAGGTGGGGACTCACCTGGTTCTTCGCGGCGTCACCCACGAGCCGTTGGGTGTCGGTGAAGGCGACGTAGGAAGGCGTGGTACGGTTGCCGCAGTCGTTCGCGATGATCTCCACGCTATGCGTGTCGCGAGATGTGGGGCGTGAGACGTGTCAGGACAAGCGAGCTTGGGAGGTGGGGCGAGCACAGAAAACGTGTCGTTGCGTTTCACGAGCCCGAACGGACCACCGTTAGACCAGTCCTTCCAGGCACGCACCGTTCGTTTTGCCAGACCCCAACGCAGGTGTACGTGGTGCCCAGGTCGATGCCGACGGCGACGTCTTCGGGGGCGGTCATTGTGATGGGCGAAGACGACTGGGTGTCGCGAGGGTAGAAATGCGCGAGGGAGGTCTTCGAAGGGCTTCGAAGGAGAGTCTTCCTCGTCAGCTCCCAGACAAAACGTACAAAACTGCTTCCGATGATTGTGATTTTTTTTATGACACGCTTTTTTTCTCAACTCGTCTTCCGTCCCCCTTTCACCCACCACGCCAACTCCATGTTGTCCGGCTCTCTTGGGTTCGCCTCGTAGAAGTCGGACCACCGCGCGTGCATGTCCTGGACGAATTCAAATTTAATTTCCCCCACAGGCCCCCCTTTGCTACTAATAACCGCTTCGTCCCAAATGCACAGAGGCTCCGCAACCCGCACCACGTCGTCGCAATCACCGCCCAAAGCGTCCGTGTTTACCTCCGATAAGTCAAACCCTGACCCCCCCGGCACCCCCACGATTAAACTCCCCGGTCTTTGCGTCCACTCGTGCGGGTACGACACCGGTGCCTGAACGTATCGTATCCCCTCGATTGTCTGGTCCCACCCGAAGTGCGTGTGGCCGAAGACGTGAACGTGTTTTCTTTTTCTTTGTTGGAGTTGGTCGTCGTCGGGTTTCAGGTTTTCTGCTTCTTTCGCGTCGTCACCGCGCTTCTGACTTCCTTCGGATCCCTGCAAGTCGTCGTCGTCACTGCGCTTCTGGCTTGCATCAGACCCGCGCAATCCGACACTTCCAAGCCCCTCAATCCTCCTGAAAATATAATCGCTCCCCACGGCTTTCGGCAGGTTCGCGTAGAACAGAAAACGTTTTTCTGGAATCAGCTCGAGGCGCGGGAGGAAGTGCGAAAACGAAAGAACCGGCGCGGTTCGTTCTTCCCTGGTTCCGTTTTCCAGGGAATCCAGGAAAGAAGCCCACGCACCGTGTGTGTCGTTCATCGCATCAAGCGCACCAGCCACGGATTCGTCCAAGTCACTCAAAGGCTCAGGCCATTTGCACAGCCGGAAGTCGCTCATCATTTTTTCTGGAGGCGGAACGTCTTTGACTTCGGTTGGTATATCCGGCTCGAAGTCGAAGGACGCGTGGTGCCAGCTCAGCACAGGAACCACCCATACCGGGCCAGGAAGCAGTTTCGGTTTCGTGTGCACGCCGCACGTGGCGCAAAGATCCAACACTCCCGTCAGCTTTTGCATGGAATCCATATATTCAGTATCATCTGATGTTCTCTTCGTCGATCCCTTGCCTTTGTGCCACAAGTCGTGGTTGCCGGGCGTGAAAAAAACGTACTTGAACTTTCCCGTGAACGTGTTGAGGGTTTCTTCGAGCACGGACATGTCGTCGGAAACGTCGCCGCCCAGAATAATCGCGTCGTCAAGGTAAGCAGTGTCGCTGAGGGACTTGCACCAGGCCAAGTTTTCGGGGAAATCAGTGTGAAGGTCGCTAATGCAAAACACGCGAGGCGCGCTTGCGGTGCCTGACATCGCGCACTCGCTCGTCGAGGGCTGGTCAGCGGTGACCCTGGACACGTGCGATGTGCGGTGACCTACGTGCGAGTCGCGATGGCGCGCGACGTGGTGAACCACGCGAGGACTCGCCATCGACGACGCGCGCATCCCGAGACTGCCTGGCGAGTATCCCGAGGCAGGCTTTGCGTTTTGCGTATCCGAGCGAATAACCGATTTTCTGTTCCCGAAAGTCACGAAAGGGGTTACTGGCACATCAAGGCGCGCGCTTGACAGGCGGTGAGGGACTCGGCCCTCGGGCTCGTTCGCGTATCCCCCGCACCGGCAGGACGTGACGGCGCTCGTTTGATTCCGCTTCCCGTGAGCCATACGCCAACCACGGATTTCTCGGAGTTGCGTCACCCTGTGCGAAATGGCATTCGCGTCCGCCTCTGCGGCACCATTGGTGCGACCGAAACCGTGCCTCACGTTTCGCGGACGCGTGGGCGTGGGCGGCGTGACTCGACTCGACGTGACTGGTTTCGCGCACTTGCCTTGTGCACGTGGTGGCAGGCGCGTCGTCACCGTTGTCCGCGCCGCGCGGGACGAGTCATTGACGACGGCCACGGACACATCCGATTGGCAAGTGCCAAATGTTTCGGGCATGACGAATGCGATGCGAGATCTCGGTCCTGCAACTGCGAACCCGTTGGTGGTCGCGACGGTCGCGTCAAGTTCCGCGGTCGCCACCCCAACCCCCAGCGCCGGTGTGATGTTCACCAATCCAGGGCTCGTCGCGGGTGTGGTGGGCGCAGCCGCGGCTACCGTCGCGTGTGGCGTTTTCGTCGCCAATGCGACGCGCAAAGACTCACAACAACCGAACGAGCTCGAAATCATGAGCGCGTTCGGGGGCGGGGACAAGAAGTTCCCCATCATCAAGAAGTATGCCACCAATGTCTCGGAACGGTACGCAACGCAGCTCCCGAAAAAACTGCAAGCGGTGGTGTTCACCGAAATAATCAAAGTCGCCGCGCTGGGGGCGTTTTCGAGTTTGTACGTAAACATCAAACAAGCCGACGCGCTAGGCCACCCCGTGGTTCTTATCAATCAATTAAACTTACAGCACACGCCGCGCACCCCGGAGGTGAACGCGGAGGATGTTGAGAAGTTCGTGTTAGACGTGCTTGACCAGGAGGACGAGCACGTGGGTTTTATTCCGAGGTCCATGGAAACGGAGCTGATTCGCAACGCGTTCGTCGCCGGGATTTACATCATGGAGGACGCGGTGCAATCCTTCAGCGCCCGGCTTTTCGGGTCGACTTATTCGCTGGAAATCGCGCCCGCTAAACGCGGGTGGCAACGGCCTAAGTTGGGGACGAACGTTACCTTAACAGACGCACAGCTAACGAAGCTAGTCCGGGAAGAACTGAAAGCGCCTTTGTTAACTCGATTCGCGCCTAGTTTAGAACAGAACGTCGCGCGAGTCGCGGTCGCGCTGGCGGGGGAAGGTACGTGTTCCCTTTCCCAAATCCAGGCACACTATTTGCCGATTGTCCAGAGTAATCACTCACTCACATTAAGAAAGACTGACACTTTCTTTAATTTATCGCAAGTCGTCGGCACCGCCGAGTTTGTGTTTCTCGGGTTGCCGCTGAAGTTCCGGCTAAGGGCGAAGGAAACCGCCGTGAGTGAGACTGTGATGGACGCGGCTGCGCAGGAAATGCTGTCGGAAGAAAGAAACTCGAAAGAAGGGGCGACAAAAGAAATTACCTCCGAAAACACCGACGCGATCATCGAAGCGTACGTCGAGGCGTACATGAGTTCGCGCGGCGGCGGTTTCGGCGCGGGGGGCTCTTTTTTCTTTTCAAAGGTACGTAATGGGCCTTTCCTAAATCCCGCCTCCCTGTTTTCCCATACAAGACTGACACTTTTCTTTTACGATCAAAGAATCTGGAAAGGAACACGTACGTGGGATTTCTGAAACAGATATTCGGCACCATTCACGGCGCGACCGTGGCTGAGGTTCTCGGGTTCGACATCGTGGTTTCGGTGGGGGAGGTAACCCGAGGTTCCGTAAACGCGCTCGACCTGAACCAGTTCCGGGAGCGGTTAACGAAATCTTCCTCGAAAGAGTCGCGGGAAGAGATCGAAACCTTCGTGGATTGGCTCATGGCGGACCCGGTGTATAACATCAAAGCCGTCCCCGACTCCGTGGAGAGACAGGTGTACATCAACGTCTTCGACCTACTGTCGTCGCTGGTGTCCGTGGCGTTTTCCACGTTCGAAGTGCAGCTGCTCGGAAGGGAGATAAAAATGACCGCCACGCCCGCGACGGCGGAGTGTTTAAAAACGGATTTGTCAAACGAAAAGCCGTTCAAACCGGACCCGGCCGTGATTCGCGCGTTCGCGCAAAGCGTGACTAGCGTCGGGGCGGCGCAGGAGGTGATGGTGAACGTGTTTTCCTTCGCGCTGGCGTTCGTGAGTACATCCCAACTCCAAATCCGGCCTTCCTGTTTGCCCATACTCGTACCAGAAGGGACGGCTATACCTCTGCCCTGACTGTTTGTCCATACATCGCGATATACAAGACTGACACTTTGTTGTTTTAAAACCAGGTTGCGTTTGAAATCAAATCAATAAGCGCGGTGCTGGTGGGACGAAGTTTGAGCGTTAATTTAGCGTTGCCGTATCTAGCAGAGGGAGCATTTACCCAGACCGATTTGGACGAATCCCTTGACGTCGAGTTCAACGCGTCTTTGCGAAACGCGCTGACACTTTTGGCGCAGGAAATGCTTCTGGCGTCGCCGAAGTCAGCAGGGAACGGGAAGGAGGCGTTTCTCTCGCCAACGACGCTTGAAGACGAGGATTCGCGGAACGAGGAAAGCGGACCGACACCGAAATTTTCAGATCTTGGAAACGGGTTCCGGGGAGTTCTGGACAGCGCCAGAGAGGTTCTGTCTTCCTTCGGCGCGTTCGCCTCCATGGACGACGAGGATAAAATTCTCGGGCGGAGTTCGCCGTCCAGAACCGGGGGTTTGAATGGCGGGTCAACGACCCTCGAGAGGGCAACTTTTGAGGATACGGTCTACAGCACGTTCGTCAAGAACCACACGCCGCCTGACGCAAAGTTTCCCTTCGCGTACCTCACCCCAAATTCCTTCGACGAAGCCGTCACGGAGCTTGCGTCAGAAATTCGACCGGGCGAGAAAGTCCCGCGAAGCGCAACCGCCGCGGTCGCCGCCGCTGCGGACGCCAACGGCGACGGCGTGATCCAATGGCAGGAGTATTACTTCTGCGCCAAGGAACTCAACGCGGTGTTGAGCAAGAGCGGCGTCTTGTGAGAAAGCGCGGGGAAATAAAGCGTACGCCCTTGGAAAGGGTTTAGAAATTATTGAAAGTTGAAGCACAGTATTGATGATAAGTTGAATAACAGAGGTCTCACTCGGTTTTAGGGGGAGGGTGCTCGCCGGACTTAGCGGCGGGAGCTGCGGGAGCGGGAACGGCGGGAGCGGACGTTTTTGGCGCGGCGGGCGACGGAGCCGACTTTGAAGCCGACTTCGGAGCAGCCACGGGAGAAGCATCTGGAGCAGCCACTGGAGCAGCAGCTGGAGCAGCCACTAGAGCAGCAGCTGCCGGGGCGTCTACCGGAGCGTCCGCTACAGCCGACTTCGGAGCCGACTTCGGCGCCGGCGCTTGTGTCGATTTCGGCGTCGACGCAGAGACAGACGGCGGCGCTTCCTTCACGGGCGGCGGCGGCGTATGCGCCTTCGCGTGAGGCTTCGGCGTCGACGCAGCAGACGGCGGCGTTTCCCTCCCGGGCGGCGGCGGTGCGTGTGTCTTCTTGTGAGACGATGGCACCGCAGATGGATGCGCCTTCTTGTGAGACGCCGGCACCGCAGACGGCACCGGCGTCGGAGGCGGCGGCATCGGCGGCGCCCTGCCAACGGGAGGTTGTCGCGGCGGAACCGGCTGGACGGCGCGTCGCGGCGGAGGGGAGAACGACGCGTCGCCTTCTTCGCGCGGCGGCGGTTTCGGGGTCACCAATTTTTTTGACGGGATTTTTCGTCGAACAGGCGGCGCCGGCGCCGGCGGTTGCGTTTGGAACTCCGTGAACCCCTTGGTTTTCGCTGCCATCCATACCTGAAACGGGGTTTGCTTCCATGTGCGTTGTTGTTGTTCTTCCCACACGGCGGGTTCCCCCCCCGGCAGTGTCGGGTGTGTGCTTCGTTTTCGCAACTTTTCGGGAAGTTTCAGAAACGCCAAGCCCCGTTTCTCGCGGTCCTTCGCGATACCCGCCAGCGCGGTGCCCGCGATGAGCGCCAGCGCCCTCACCGGTCGCTCCGCCGCCGCGTCCAGCACGACGTGCACGACCCGAAACGCAAGTCGCCGTAACGTCTTCCCTCCAGCCAGAGCCACTTGCGCCGCCTTGGCGCTGTCCTCCTTGAAGTGGAACCCGAAAAACGTGTGCCCCGGTACTTTCGGCAGTTCCCGGTCCCACCACGCGCTCCCCATCGCCCGGACCTCGGGAATGCTTTCCCTAATCAAGGACCACCGCTCAAGCGCCTCTACGCGTGCCATTCTTTGCCTGTTCAAAAACCGCGCGGTGCGGAACTGCGCGAAAACGCCGTTCTTCGCCACGACTCTTTTTTTAGTGGCACCGGAAGAGCCCTTCCCATCAATCGCCGCCGCGTTTGTCTCCGCGATGGCGTCTTGCCGCGCCGCTCGCTTCACCGCGTCGGCAAAGGAAAACGCGTCCCCACCCGAGTTCGCCATGGCTTCCTTCTTCAATCGTTTCATGCTATGCAAAAACCACGGGTCATCCAGTCTTCGTCTAAGCACCCCGAGCAGCTGGTCAAGCGATTTACTCACCCGGTTCAAACGCACCCGCGCCGCGAGCACCTCTCTTCCCTGCGCCGGGGTGAGCTGTTTTTGCCGCCGCGCTCGATACCAATAAAAGAAAGTGTCAGCCTTTCGCGTGTTACGTGAGTGACACGGGCGGACAATCGGCAAACAGGGAGGCCGGGATTTGGGAAACGCAACACGTACCTTGAAGCGACGCGTACCGGTGGTACTGCAGATGCAAGGGGACCATCCACCGCGCCCACGGTTCGTTCGCGCCTGATCCTTTACCCAGCGCGTATTCCAGCTTAATCACGAAAGCGGTGTACAACATCTCGCCGCCGCCCGCCGCGTCGGTTGTTCGGGTAACGCTCGCGTTCGGAGGCGCGTCGTTCAAACCCGCGTGTTGTCGGTTCGACCCCCGCGGCGTTTGCTTTCGCATCTCCTCCCCGAAAACCTCCGCGATCGCGGTTTGCGTATCCCGGAACAGCCGAAGCGGGAACCGCCCTACGCGCAGTCCGGGCTCGTCCGGGGACTCTGTTAGGTCAAAAGCACGAACCGAGGACGACGTCGGGTTGAGTCGTACGGTTGCCTTTTTTGAAACGTCACCGGAAGCGTCCGGGCTCAGAGAGCGCGCCGCCAGTATTCCCGCCGCGGCGCCCAACACGCGCGCGGTGGCTTTGAAGCTGGGACTCGTTTTCGTGTCCGTTTTGGTTTCACTCGCGCTTTGCGTATCTTTCGCCTTGTTGACGTCCGCGCGTTCCGCCACCCGATCACTCGCAACCGCTTCTCGCTTCGCCGTTGTTTTCTTCGCCGAATCCCGCGCCACCGCGGCGTCGATCACGTCGTACAACCTCTCCCGCGGTTTCGTCGCGTCCACCAGCGGGTCCGAACTCGCGAGCGCTTGCCTCACCCTCTCAAGACGCACGT
>Ga0302116_1000459_pt1 | contig 24652 bp, 8 predicted proteins | sample AG5_SCM_MG_FD_203124 | JGI IMG/M metagenome (GOLD analysis project Ga0302116, IMG submission 203124) | Marine microbial communities from Western Arctic Ocean, Canada - AG5_SCM | ecosystem: Environmental > Aquatic > Marine > Oceanic | place: Canada: Western Arctic Ocean | collected 2017-10-01 | reverse complement strand
CCACAGCGGCTGGGATCGGATCTGGTACTGCTGGTAGTTGTCCCTTTCTGGCCTGTTCCGTGGCCAACTGATTTCTTTTTCTCTCCACCTGCGACTTGATCGCGTGAACATTGTCAACAACGTCTGGTCTGGTGGGTACTCGACAACTGGCCAATTTTTCGGTCGAGGTTGCCAGGTCATCGACGGCCAGTTGTATCGACGTTTGATGGTTCGCCACCCATGTTGCTCGGGCCTGTTGCTGTTGCCCATAGAACTGTTCGGCACTGCCTCGTTCCTGTTCGGTGGTGCGCCATGCTTGGCCGATGCTGTGCACGTCCGACTTGGCATTTTTGAACCGAGTCTTGGCTTTGTCGTAGAGCGCCAACCAGACGTCCATGTTGGCAAAGGGACTTATTTCGTGCTTGGCTGCCGTGTCGCTGGCGTCCAACCACCGAGGCACTGACATCTGGCTCCAAACACTGTTACGGAGTAACCAAGCGTGCAACCCCCCCGCCGACAACTCCAACCCAAACAAGTCGGTAGCAATGGCTTTCTGCGTGGCCGAAATGGTGGAGCGGGTACAGTCTTTGTTGTCGATGGTCAGCGACAGATGGTGTTTGTTTTGCGCGTTCAGAGTCCTAGTAATGCACCAACTGGACGTCGTTGCCCCCACAGTCCCCGACACACGGACCTGAGCTACATCGGCCCCGTTGTGCACCACATTCCCCCCAAAAGACAAGGTGCCCCGCCCGTCGATCATGCCGGTACAAGCCCAGAGCCACGCCCCAGAAGCCAACATGGACTTGCCAGCGCCGTTGGAGGCGTCTTTCGAGTCGTTGCACTCTCCCGAAATCAGGGTGAAGCCCTGGCCTTCCAATGCCAATGAGACTTGTCCTTTAAACGGGCCAAACCCGTCAATGTTGAGACGGATGGGTCGGACATCGGCGGCGCTACAGTTTTGCTGTCCTGGTGGATGTTCTTTCAGCCACTGGCAGAGTTGTGTCCAAGCATTGGACGTGGTCTCGATGCCTGATATCTCACCGTAGGACTGCAAGAGTTGTTGTGGACTGTCCTGCTGTTTGAGTCGAGTGGTGACCGTCGTGATCTTTTTTTTGACTTGAACAGTAATTCCCCTTTCTTCCAATGTCCCGACCAATGCCATGACATGGTCCGTGGCCGCCGCGGTGACCGAGACCCGGTCCTGTGGTTTCAGTAGATGGCTCTGAGCCAATAATTCCTGGGTGGTCCATTTGTACTGGTGGGGTCCAATGTCGATGGGTATACATTCTCGCACTTGATACGACCCATCAAGCACGACCAATGCTTTGTGGTCACCCGCTTCGGACAAGGTCAATTGGTAGGGTGACCCCAAATAGCGAATGTTGCCGTGTACCTGGGGGGTATGGTAGTGCCCCGTGTAAATGGGTTTGTCGGTCGGAAAGTCTTCTTGTTTGAGACCTTCGGTGGAGATTTTGGTGGGGTTTAATTTAAACCCAATGATGTCAAAATGACCAAAAATCACGTCCACCTCTGGGTGCTGGTGCAGGATTTGTGCCACTGTGTTGTTGCATCGCCTCCACGGCACCCACAACTGACGGTTCACCACTGTTGGCACGTCCAACACTGTGATGTGAGGTGAGGCATACTGAAAGGGAGTGAGGCCGTGTTCAGTTTCGGAAGCGTCAAAGTAATCATGGTTGCCGGGGATCATGACCATGGGCACGGACCATTCCGTTTCAAAAAAACGCATCAATTCGTTTAAAATGTCCACAGGAAGCGTACCTTTGTTGTACACATGGTCAAAGAAATCCCCCAAAAAACATACCGCCACACCTCTGGATTGTGCTTCGGAATGGACTCGTCGTAATACTTGGAGACAAGTTTGAAACGTTTTTTTACTCAAGTGCAAATCAGAAAACAATAACATTAGTAGCAATTACGGATATTCAGAATGAATGTTTCAATGAATGTTTCAATAATATCTTATGTTCAAAGTATTTATGCTGTGGGTATATTTGGAATTTCGAATTGAATCTTGAATATTTACAATTTTTTTGCAAAAGATTTGTATTTAAGGACACAACCTATTTACTAAATGTCACTGATATTATTTGCTGTTTGTCTAGTAATATATGCAATGACAGAACAAGTGTTTGGTCAACAAACATTTACAAAAGCTTGTGAACCAGGTGAATACTCAAATGATGGTTTGACCTGTAAAACATGCGACCTTGGGAAATACAACACGGATCAAGTATATGCAACATCCTGCACTGAATGCGCCCCTGGGAAACATTCCATCAGCGCTCTTGAATGTGAGACATGTGCATCAGGGAGCTACAGCAACAGTGGAAGCTCAGTGTGTACCGAATGTCCGGGTGGTTATTCTCAAAATATAATTGGTCAAAGTGCATGCAAAGAATGTCAGTCCGGCCAATCAACAGCCAATTACGCAAGTAAACAATGCACACACTGTTCATCAGGAAAATATCAGAACGAAAATGCTCAATCGCGGTGTCTTGACTGTCCAAAGGGGTGGCAACAGAGGATGCATGGCTCCATTAGTTGCACAGAATGCAGAGTGGGGACATACTATTTAAAGAATGGTGGAACACCCGCATGCTTAAATTGTAACATTGGAAAATATCAAAACGAGATTGCACAACAAGAGTGCAAGTATTGCCCTCTAGGATTTTCCAGTGTAAAGGAACAGTCGTCGTTTTGTGGCAAATGTCCCAAAAATGTAGAGAGCACTGAACCGCTCTGTTATGGGTGGGGTCTTTATAATTCTACTGAGTATGTACCCTGTCCACAAGGAACATATCGATACGAAATTTCCACAACAACATGCATAGATTGTCCTCTCGGGTCTATCTCTGCAAAGTACAAGGCTACAGAGGGTTATGACATTTGTCGAACTTGTACAGGGGGTACTGGTGTCAATATTGACAAAACATTGTGTGTGGATTGCCCTGTTGGAATGTACAGCAGCAATGGTATTTGCAGTCGTTGTGCACTTGGTAAATTTTCCAATAGTGTTGGTGCCTCTGCCTGCCTTGATTGTTTGGTGGGTACCTATAGCAATGCCACCACCAATGCCACCAATGGTATTTGTGACTCTTGTCCCCAGGGTTGGTCTACCAACGGGGTTACAGGTGCTGACAAATGTGTCACCTGTACAGGTGGATTCAAATCACATGTCAAGCAGGGCAGTTGTACACAAAACTGTCCTGACAAGTCTATACTCTCCACGGATGATGTATCTAAATGTGACACGTGTGGTGTAGGTCAACAGTACGATGGTAGCAATTGTGTAAACTGTCCCATTGGTTTTTACAAGGATGTTTCTATGCCATTTTGCAGTCAGTGTCCACAATGGTCTGTCAGTTCAAACAGTCGTGGTAAGTGTATGTTGTGTGCTGAGGGCAGTATACCTAAAGACAATATCTGTCAGGCCTGTCATGCAGGCATGTATCAACAGTACCAAGAACAAACAAGAACGAACATCTGTGTACAATGTTCTGCAGGATTTATGCAATCAAGCCCGGGCACTGTAAACTGTTCGTCCTGTGATGCAGGCAAGTCCCAAAATCTCTTAGGACAAATATCCTGCAACTTTTGTGACCCTGGTATGTTCCAGGCAGAGGCATCAGGGACAACCTGCAGTGGCTGTCCAGATGGACATATCTCCACACAAGGGTCTGCAGCATGTACAATGTGCACCAATGGCAAAGGAACTAGTGGAACTGTTTGTGAAAATTGTGATCCAGGAAAGGGGTCATTTGCTGGAGTGTGTGGTGTTTGCCCTGCCGGCAAACATTCAAACAGTGGATTGTGTGAACCGTGTAGTGCTGGTAAAAGTCAAGAAACGTCCGGTCAGTCATCCTGCAACGATTGCAACACAGGTCGTTACAGTGCCATTGGGGCGACATCGTGTAGTAAATGTGCTGTTCGTACTCACTCCCCTGACAACGGTGCATGTGTCAATTGTATGGCTGGTCAATATCGTGGGGTGGATGACCCAGAAGACCACTGTTTCACTTGCCCCCTTGGTTTAAAGGCTGTCTACAGTGTTTTAAATACTACTTCCTGTGAAGTATGTGCACCGGGCAAAAAGGCAACTGGAGAATTATGCACTGATTGTGATATTGGTTTTTTTGGAGAGGCAGGTGTTTGTGTCTCTTGTCCATCTGGATATTACCAGGATTCAACAGGTCAGGGAGCATGTACTAAATGTGGTTCTTTTAAATATTCGACAGTTGGCAGTATCGATTCGGCCTCATGCAAACTGTGTGGCAATGAGTATACCATTGTGGAAAATGGTTTATGTCAGGTATGCCCATACGGCAAAATTTATGGCGGAGGCTCCAATTTGATTGGAGATTGTCAGCGGTGTTTAGACGGGACAGAGGTTGCAAGCAAAACTACTTGCAAACAATGCGGCAAGAACGAGTTTAGTGTTCAAGGGGAATATTGCCAAACATGTCCTACTGGTTTTGCGAATAAAGCCAGTGGTTCTAGTAGTTGTATCAAATGCGTTGCCGGTGAGTGCAATGGTGTCTGTCCAGAGGGTGGATACTTATCAGAAGGCATTTGTAAAAACTGCCCATTGGGATATGTCTCTATGGGAGGTTACCAAAACAAATGTTTCGAATGCACAAAAGGAACGTACCAAAGTGTTCAAAGCAAGAGCGTCTGTGCATTGTGCAGCCCAGGTTATTATTCAACAGTTGGTGCTAACAACGACTGTCAAGCGTGTCCCAAAGGCCAATACCAAAATGAGGAGGGTCAGAGTGGCTGTCAGGATTGTACGCCAGGTAAATACAATCAATTCTCAGGCCAACCTGTATGTGATACTTGTCTGTTAGGAACGTTTACAGCAGATTTTAAAAGCATCAACAGTGTTTGCAAAGAGTGTCCAGCAGGAAAAAAGGGGGTGTTCGGTGGGAAATGTGCAGATTGTCCAGAAGGTTCTTGGCAGGATCATTCAGGTAAGTTGGACTGTAACAAATGCGATGGGGGCGGTGTGCCCTACTCTAAAGCCCAGTCAACAAAAGCAAGCGACTGTTTTGACATTAACGGCATTGTCAGTTATGTATTTGGTATGAAGGACGATGGCAAGGTTAGTCAGACATTGGACACTGATTGTGAAATCCGCCCCAATATGGTGTTGCTGTGTCCCGGTTGTACATGCAACGATAATGTGCGGGACGGGTTTTGGGCAGGACCTGTGTGCAACGAATGTCGACGGGGTTATGCAGGGGGTCGAGTCGGAAAGTGTTTGATCAAATGCCCTGGCTATGACGGTGTGCACGACTCCACTATGTGCAACGGCAACGGCAAATGTTGGTATGGCAAGCATGGCAGTGGTGAATGTCTATGTGGCGGTAAAAACATTTTGGACTCGACGAGCGATAACGTGGTGGTCAGTGTCAAAACTTGCCCTGCTGGACAAAGATGCCCAGGATATGGCACTGATGTTGCAATCAATGAACAGTACAAACCATTGTACTATCTCTTGGAATATAGACAATATTCGGTGTTTGTGTTGCAACTGAGTACACACACCCCAAAACGTGGCCATATGTGGTTTGAACGGTATTCGCCCCAGAACATTTATGAAAATGTCTGTTCCAGTTGCGTTGGCAAGTACGATGGAACGACATCCACTGAAATTGGTTACTTTGATTCACAAAATAACTACGCAAGATTCCAAAATAAACTCCAATTGGAAAATGGTTTTCACGGTGAAAATTGCCAATATGAATGTGCGGCCTGTTTAAACAATGGCAGGTGTTTAAACACACCTCACTCCTTTTACTACAATTATGGACTTGAAACTGTGGAAAGTTTGTCTCAACAAGTTTTCGTGCCACAGACCCAATGCATTTGTTCTTCCAGTATTTATGATGGAGATGCCATGTGCTGTCCCCATGGTTTTGAACCGTACGTGTACTTTGGCAAGCGGGGTGTGAAACCGTATTTTCAGTACACCTCACTCCCATTTATCACCAACATTGTCAACCGACAGTTGCCTTACTGGACTGACGAAGATTTGTGGTTGAAACCTGGATACGCCCCTTCTTATTTTTCGAACGGGACCATTCCTGTCTCGAATATCAACAATATGTACGGCAATTCCGAGCAGATTGTGCAAAAAATATACGAAACAGTAGGACCATACACCAAGCATACTTTTTACGGTAATGAAAGGGACATTTGTCGAGCATGTCCTGGGTTGTTTGGCAAGGGTGTCACATCAAGGTCCGTCGTGTTGAACACTGCTTCGGAAGCAGAGGACTTTTGGTGGGATAGCGCTGCAGAGGGTAAAAAATGCAATGGCCTTGGTGTCTGTGATTTTTATTCTAAGCCAATAGAATCGGATGTGTTGTTTATGGGTGAGTACAGAACAGACAACAGTACCAAATTCAAACTCCATCGAAACTATACTTCTTGTCGGGACAATGTCAACAACAATACAAAACACACCAACAAAGTAGAATTGTCGGAATGCATTCGTCAAGCTGTTGATTCAAAAGCTACTGCCTTTGTTTATTCAGAACCTTACAATTTTATATGGGACGAGTCGACAATGCCAAAAAGCGGGCAAAAAAGCAAATTTCCATTTGCGGTCCGGACAAATGTGATGAACAGACGTGGATATATATCCACAATTGAGGAAGGTGAACGATGGTACGAGATCGTTTCAGCTTCCACTGAACCCAATTACATACCAACTCCCGATCCCAACGGTGAACACACTTTTCACCCCTGGAAAGAAAAAGATTGTCAAATGGTCACCAGTGAGTGTATCATGACAGTCAAACTGGAATACAATCTGTACAAAGTAGGTCAAACTGGACAAGGGGACGAACGATTAGATGGGGCCTCTTTTGACAGATTTGACACTTGTCTGACCTATGACGATGGAAATTTCAAAACAGTAATAGGCAATTACGTTACCAAAAAATACGAGAATGGTCAAGACCCATTTTTGGGTGGTCACTGCCCCAAGGGTCATTTCTGTACCGCTACTGGTATCGGGACTAGTACAGTAGGTTACAAGGAAGCCTGCCCCCCAGGGTATTTTCAACCGGAACTAACACAATCCCGAACTGGTTCTGACATTCGTTGCAGTCAAATGGACACCAGTCATGCCAACTGTACCGAAAACTCGGCCACTAAGAGAACTGATTACGTTGACAAAATATGTAAAAGATGTCAACCCAATGAATATGCACCAGAGGGGTCTTCCGCATGTACTGCATGTCCTGCAGGACGGGTTAAGAAACTGTCGGGAAATATAGATGATGAGGACAAGAAATATATGTACAACATTCCAATTACACTCTCTGGTACATACTGGTACTACATTGAAGACGAAACAGGGTTTGAAATGTCGGATTGTGCATTGGTACCAAACGGAATCATTCATGTACCAGAAGCTGACAAATTCATGACCGCTGAAGACCACCGATTCCTGCCTGTGTTTCCTTGTCCGTTCGCCTACTCTTCTCCACCAGGGACATACGTGATTGATGGCCATGATGAGGTGACGAGGCTATTGCAAAAACGAACAAATGTAATTCGAGCACCTTTTGCAAATGTTTACACAGAGCTAGGCGACGAGTTTGCTAAAGTAATGAAAGAGTTTGCCAAAGACCATTGCTTCGTTTGTCCTTCTAGCTCAATCACTGGTCATGGGTCTACGACTTGCACAACCTGTTTTCAAGACAGGACTGCCTTTTCAACCAAAGAAATCATCACATCTATCGTGGAACACACAACAACCAAATTCAATGACCGGACTATTGGAGTTGGAACGCAATTGGCAGGACTGCCTGTCACACATAAAATTCGGGTTGGTCATGTTCTTCCATCCCACACTTGGATTTTAGGTGTGATAGATAGAGAGAATAGTGCGTCTGACATAATTTATTTAAAGATGGTAAAAATCGTGATCGCACATACAGACGAGGGAGTAGACACTTTGGTTGAAAAGGCAGCAAGTAAATTGCAAATAACACCAACGTTAGCAACATGTCAAGATCCAACAACATTTAGTGAAGTGTGCTTCACACAGGGTTCAAATGAAGTAGTCGGGTCTTTCTCTGTTACACTTGTGACTAGACTCATCACAAGTTACGACCACTGGAATGGGGGAAAACAATTTGGCAATGTGCCAGTCCTTGACAATACTGTTGTCAAGGACATTGTGGTGGGGTTGGAGGTAATCACAAGAGAACAAGTCTCAATCGCACAAATATTGGGATACTGCAATTATAATTTTCCTGATTACATTGGTATAATTGTCAACAAACAACAAGTCACAGATGATTTTAAACAAACATGTATTGAATCCGTAAGCACCAGTTGCATCACAGATGGTTGTTCACACACAAACATCCGCCTGAAAAAAGATGGGAATTGGACGACAGAGTATCCATTATGCCTGGGGTGCGAATCAGGAAAGAGTAACAATGTCGAAATAGTAGGTCAATGCGTCGATTGTGAACGCGGTTTTTTCACATCGACCATGGAAGAGGCATCTGGAACAGATTGTAAACCATGCAGACCGGGCTATTATGCGGATAAGACTGGTTCGAAGCAGTGCACCGCTTGTCCACGAGGTTATAGCCAGCCCAACGATGGGCATATCAACTGCATTGGGTGTGTGAAAGGGCACTATCAAGATAAAGATGGACAACCTAGTTGTGAAACATGTGCGATTGGTCAATACATGACGGAAGATAGATCCGTAGTCGCGTGTAAGCAGTGTACAAAGGGTACAGTATTTGATGTCACAACGTCTGTTTGCAGAACCTGTAATAGAGAAAATGGGTACATGGACGAAATTAACAATGTGGATGGATCGTGCAAAACATGTCTGTCTGGTTTTGAATGGGTATCACCAACGGAACCATGCAGCCAATGCTTGACAGGAAAGAAGGGGCAAGGGGGGGAATACGAATGCATCAAGTGTGGCAATGGTCATTACACCAGTCAACGGGGGCAAACGGATTGTAAACAATGCCCAACAGGGTGGCATCAAGTCGCCAGTGGCGCAATCTCTTGTACAAAATGCGAGGTAGGTAAATTCCAAGACTCCATGGGAAACAAAGACTGCAAAGCGTCCAACCCTGGGAACGAAGCTACGTCTGAAGGTTTGAGCAAAGAAACCCCATGCGATCCAAATTATTATAATGGCAACTCGAAGGGTGTTTGTTCTACGTGCCTCTCAGGGCACGACACAAGAGGTAAGGCCGCGCAAACCAGTTGCCATGCATGCGATCCTGGTCAATACACAAGAGGATATAGCGTCCCATGTAGAGATTGCGATACTGGTCAATATCAAGTTAACAATGCGGCTTCCGATTGCACTGTTTGCCCTGGACCCAAACTAACAACCTGGAGTGAGGGGTCAATCGCGTGTAACGACGAATGTGCCAGTGGTGAGCGTGTCAACCACGACAGCGACGGCCATGGCCCAGAGGGCGTCGATGACGGTGCTTGTTACGCATGTCGGTACGAAGGTGGGCGGGAAGGCGAATACACATGTTACTGCGCCTATCATAATAACTGTTTTGTTAAAGCTGTTTCCGCTGCAATATGTGTATTTGGAATTTGTTTGTAGCATTACAGGTTATAGAGTTTACATTTACATATCAACAAATTTCCTTTTTTTACTTTCTACATATGCGTTTCTCTCCTTCTCTTGCCTGACCCATGTCAAAACTCGTTTGTCTTTGATATCGGCCTCCCTGTCTTCGTACCACTGCAGGGTTTCCTGATGCCGTGCCATCCAGACGCACCTATTTTCGTCCATGACCAGGTCCACCATGCGGGGTCGATTGCATCGGTCCATGTACATGACCCCGCATGTATTGCACAGCGATGATGTGCCACATGGTCCGGGTCTCCATGTACTGGCCACGTGTGTGCCGCAACGTGTGCAGGGTAATTTCTGCCTCGACATCATTTTTTTCGACACTGCATTGTGGTTGTAATATTCCTGTACTATCAGACCTACGATTGTGTCGATGTCGACTTGCATAAGAGATGCACCCTGTCCTTGTTGTGCATTGTTTCATTTGGACATATGCACAACATAGAAGTAAAATTTATGCCTATTATTTTGACTTGAGAACTTCACACATTGATTTATTCTGAAACACATACTCTAACGATTTGCTCGCTTCCAACGACCATTTTTTGTAAAACTGTTTGCCAATCTTCGGTCTTCTACAATTGTCCCAGGCGTCCTTGGCCGCACTGTCCGAAAAGAACACTGTCAATGATGTCGGTTCTCTCTGTACTTTGATCCTTCTCCAACCATGGTACAAATAAAGTTTGTAACAATTGGAGTGTTCTTGTCCTAACGCAAACTGAAATGTTCGGTGTTTAAACATGCCGATATGGTGTTTTTCATCATCCTCCTTGGCTACTGTTGAATGCAATGGGTCTTCCAACCATTTATCATTGGTGTCGCGCGCATACACATACCAAGTTGTAGTAATTAGTGCGCCCATATTGCTTGCTTCAACCTCATTTAAATACCGTGAAAATATTTGCAATGCTGAACACATTTTTCACAAATCCTACTTCAAAAAATCAACTATTCACCTCATATTTGAATATTATTTACACAACCTGTTGTAATGGACCATCACAATGCCAAAGCTTGTCTGTCTCCGTCGTTCTACCCGCCATGGCCTTCGTCGTTCTATCCGTGTCAAACCAAAGAAGTTGCGTCGCCGCCGTCAGCCCAAACCAGTGAAAGACTCGTACGACCGTGACTTGGGTGGTTACAAGTGGGTGTCTGCGCATCAAGATAGGAAGTGGCACGGCACCAAACGGTCTCAACAACAATTGAAAGCGGAAGAGCGATTGTGTCAACACTTGAAACGAAAAGCAACCTCTGTGTCTGACATTGGGTACGCAGTCGATAGTTTTTTTGTCGAGGAAGATATGGGTGAAGTTACACCGCCCGAAGAGACAGACGCCCTCTTTGCATGCGCGGACGCCTGTTCCAGTGACGAGTCCGACGAGTCCGACGAAGAAGAGTGGTCGGAATCATGGGAATAAATGTAGACCACATCACGACTGTAACAAAAAACTTATTCTTTACTTCTTTTATGTAACACGTGTTAAATACATGGATATGGACGAATGGTGGTTCGATATTGTCTCAGACGGCGTAACTGTTGATCCAATTGTTTTAATTCTTGTTGTGTTTCTCTTTGTGATGCATATTCTTGGGCAATCTGTTTTTGAAGGGATGACTTCCTTTGTTTGGTTCTATCGTCCAAATGTTGGATTTCAGATTGGTGTTTCAGTTTCTGTAACTCTTTGTTACTCTGTTGAACCTCGTCGGCATACTTAGCTCGTATGCCGGACAATTCCGAGTATTCTTTTTTGAGTTGTTCGATTTTAATTACCATCTGTCGGTCCCGTCTCTCTATAGCAGCAAGTTTTGCCACGTCGATAGTGCGTTCAATTTTTTGGTTGCAGTGCCATGGTTGCAAACAACGTTTGTGTACACTACCTAACGAGTTTCCAAGAAATTCAATCGCTGCTGCCACTTCTTTAATGTCTTCGATCTGGTTGCAAATCGTCTTCCACCGGTCGTAATCCATATCTACTAAATATTTCAACGCAATATCGGGTTGTTTATCTTTTACTCTCAAAGCATATCTGAATTGTTGCAGCCACGAACTTCGACTCATTATTGTAAATTCTGCCGGCACAAATTGCTTCAGCATTTTTGCACTCAAAAATTTGTCATTTATATATGCTTTTTTCTCTGTTTGTGTAGTATAAAAAGTGTTCGCCTGAGAACTGTATGGATCAGATTACACAGTCGTTGTCTGACCTGACCTTATTTGTCGACGATTCCTCGCAATCGTCCGACTCTACTTCCCGCATGACTTCCTTGGTACACACTTGCCGTTTGTTACACCATCGGAATGAACAGCTCTGTCGGGAAAATGAAAGTCTGAAAAGACAGGTCCATTGTCTGTTAGAGACTGTTCGTGCGGTTGTGGCAGAGCCGAATGTTTGTGTGCCCAACTGGATTAAATAAATCCAGTCTCATACTTTGCATTTATTTGATTTATTCAATACAGTATATAAGAATCAATCCCTTCAAACAATCATGTCCGAAGATTTAGCAGTTGATGTTGGGTTAACCCGGGACTCTTCGGATTTTAAAAAATTTGTGGATGGAGTGGACAGTATACTGGAGTATGGGTGTACATCAGTGACTCGGGTTGTTCAGGACATTGTGGACAAATGCCACACCTCTGAACTCGACATTGCTCGGCAAGTTATTCGTGCCTGTGCGTCGCCTACCTCAAACAAGCGCCAAAACAAACTAAAATGGTGGGAAACATATCAAAGGACCATGTCGTCAACACGTCAGCCTCGCGACCAGCAGAGACGACCTCGCGACCAGCAGCGACAACCTCGCGACCAACAGAGACGACCTCGCGACCAGCAGAGACGACCTCGCGACCAGCAGCGACAACCTCGCGACCAGCAGAGACGACCTCGCGACCAGCAGAGACGGCGCCGGTCCATGTCCCCCCTATTTCAACGCCCGCGTTCTCCGACCAGCAAGCGCTGCCTCAGTCCACGGTCTGGCCAGTTCGGTCGTCCACATCCCTACGAACAAAATCGGAGTCACAAACACCGACCCATGCATCTTTCCTTTGAACGACCAACCTCTGTTCGTTCAAGAGATACCTACAACCGTGATGACAGAGATTACGACGACAACCTCCGGAGAGAGGAGAAAAGAAAACGAACCATGTCCCCCTTGTTTGATCCCGACAGTGATGTCCCGACATGGCCGCGGTCCAAAAGACGTCGACAACAGTGAACATACTTTGTTTGTTTACAGCAATTAACAACATAAATAATAATCTAAATATCTACCACCACTTTTCGATGTATTTGCCCTTTTCCGTCACAGCATGTGTCTCCATCCCATTCAAATTGTGAGGTTCGTTGTCCACCACTTTTTGCTGTGGATTTCCATCGTCGTCGATATAGTGCACTGTTGAACCAGGACAGTGTGAGGGCAGGTGGAGAGGACGAACAGCGCAACGGCGAAGCACCCCCGAATCAAATCCCTTCCGCAACACAAATGGGAATTCTCTGTTCATAAAAGGCAGAATTGCACTAATCGTTGAAATGGGCTGCTGGTCTGCATGTGTATAGGGACAGTCGGAAGTGTTGTGGTCACACTTTTGACAGCCTTTGACCCGACTGGGGAGTGGAAACACCTTGCTAGTGTACATTTGTTGAATATCTCGACAGGGAAGCCAACGAATTGGGTAGATAGCTTTCCCACAGCAGGACCACCGACCATCTTGTTGAACGAATCCAGGATGTTGCCAACATTCTAAATTCCCCATGGAATCCAAAAGGTTAAACTCGGCCCCGCATGTCCGACACAGCCAAGATTTGCTAGCCACGTCAAAGGCGGATTTTATTTCGTTCTGAGTAGAGTACAGAGTGACTGACGGAATGCGCTGTTCAGGTCGTGCCATGTTTGAACAAGTGCTTGCAATGTATATAGTGCATTTGCAATATTATGTCATTTGCATACCCAACATATAATAATCATATATGTGTAAAAAATTAGTATAAACCATGGACAAACATAATAAAATGTCTCGTACTTCTACTCAAAAATTGTCGGTTTATGGTTTTTGCATGTTGTTTGCTGCAGCATTGGTTGGCTTGTTTGCCATGTCTATCGATTATTTCGTGGTAAGCATTAACAATATTATTGTGCCTTGTCAACATGATTCAATTTGGATCAACGGCAAATGTGTCTGTGAAAATACCAAAGGAATTTTTGGTGGTGAATTTTGCGAAACTTGCCAATGTGAACATCTGGGTCTGTGTCGCATGAGCAGAGACGGTGCCGTGGATACGCGATGGGGTTGTCAATGCCCCAATCACCAAAAATGGGTCGGCATCATCTGCAACAAATGTTACACACGTTCGGCGACCACCGATACCTGTGTAGGTGATTGTCTGGAACACCACTACGGCTCAAAATGCAACACGTTTTGCCAGCCCGACACATTGTCCGCGTTGGACAGCACCAAGTGTGCCGAAATCACTGCTGGAGGTGGCGTGTGCAACGCCTGTAATGGTCACGGGTCTTGTACCACAACTGGTAGTTGCGACTGTGACCCCGGATATTTTACTGCCCGAGACGGGAGTCAATGCACCCTGAGTTGTGACAACTGTCCTCAAGACCGTGGGGTGTGCCAATCCATTGGGGGGTCTCTACAGTGTGTGTGTAACAATAACTATTTTGGTACGAATTGCGAACAGTCCTGTGGTTCCTCCAACAACCTTCCATGTTCGGGCCACGGAAGTTGTCAAATCAGCAACGAACGAGGGTTGGAATGTGTCTGCAATCCTCACTACATTGGCGACGACTGTTCGACTGTGTGTCCTGGTCGCATGGAACTGTCGTCGCCTTGCAGCGGCCATGGCAATTGCGAGTTCGACACCATCGGTTCGGACCAAGACAGTCCACTGGCCAAGTGCGTCTGTGAAAGCCCCTGGTCCACTTTTGATTGCGGTTGCGTCGACGAATACACTTGCAACGGGCACGGAACGTGCAATCCCAACTACGACGGCACGAATAACATCTGCGACTGTCTGGACGACGACGATCCCCATCGTCACTATGGCGGGCAACATTGTGAAAGATGTCAGGACAATTGGTGGGGCAGTCGGTGTCAATTGTATTGCGACCCTCACGGGCCCACCTCCACCAATAATGTGGACAATGAGGTGGGTTGCAACGGCCATGGCTCCTGCATCATCAACAACAAGGCAGCGGTCGAGACAATCACCTGCGAATGTCAATCCAATTACGAATCTAAAAATCAATGTGCGGAGTGTAAGGAAACGTATTACCCAAAAGTCCATACTTACAATAGTACCGGTTTCGTCATGGGTCGTTTGATCATCCCCCCTGGTGCAGAACACTGTTCCGTGCCCTGTTCGCGTGACAACGAATGTCATTCCAAAGGAATGTGCAACACCAATTACGACACGACGAATGCTCAGTGTGAGTGTGACCAAAATGGCAAAAAAAAACAGTTTGATACATTGGATCCTGACATTGGTTGTTCCGCCTGCAAACCCAACTGGTATCCCAACGATTTGTCGGACAGTGCCACACGCTGTACCCGATACTGCGCCGCGACTGGAACTCTCGACAAGCTCGACAACCTCAACATCATCCGTTTTGGGACGGACTTGACGTTACAAAACGATGTTGTGGCACAACAAGTGTGTACCAGTACTGTTGACAACGACGGTCCGTACCAAGTGAATCCGAATTGTCATGTCTGTTCAAACAACGGGGTCTGTGACAGTGAGGGAGCATGCAGTTGTAACGACGGCACAACTGGTTCGTACTGCGAGATTGACTGCGGCATGACCAACGGAAAAGCGGCCTGTTCCGGCCACGGGAAATGTATCAGAGACGAATTGGAGATGTGGTTTTTCCCCAACACCGACAACTACCGATGCGAGTGTTTGCCGTACGACCCGTACACTTCTGAAACTCGGCAAAATTTGGCCAAACAGGGCTTCCAAGTAGATCCTCCTCCTTCCGCCAACTACTTTGGCAAATATTGCGACTACCATTGCCCCACTTACAATTCCGAAATCTGTGCTGACCGCGGCAGTTGCGACACTCAAGTGGCCACAGACACGAATGGAATGACCAAAACATGCACCGACGATACTGACTGTCGGAACATCACGGGCCTCGAGGACGCCTTTTGTGCCGTGTTGTCCACGCCATGGGATTCCATTACACCTCGATTCTTTTCTTCCGGGGCCGAGTCGGCTGGATATCAAAAATGTACTTCCACCGATGGCAGTTCTTGCATCGACGCCATTTACAGTGTGGATTGGGGTAATTTTTGCGTTCAAATGTTGAACGGGTGGTACCCCAACGAGTTGAACACTGCCGAATGTGCTTTTGACGATGACTACCGAGTCAAAGTGGAAGACTACTTTATGAATGTCTACAAAGACGACAAGACTTGGTGTGAAAATGCACTAGAAGAGTTGACACCGTTCAGTGACGACGAAAGCAACACGTGCACCAAAACGTCTCATCCCAACGATGAAAACTTTGAAACAGAACAAATACTGTGTCATAGTTTTGAATTACAAAGTTCTTGCTCCAACGACGACAAGTGTGTGTATGACCAAACACTGTCCTACATCTACAACACCGACATCGATTGCGCCGCCAGCAGTCCGGACGACTGCAATGGACCTTGTCGGTTAGATTCCAACCAGGTCTGCAAGACAAAAACATACTGTCGAGCCAAAAACTGCCAGGACGCCATTATGGAAACTTCTTTAGAGTCCTTGTGCTTTGACCTGGAGGTACAGTGCCCGGGTAAAGAGAAAGAGATGACACAACAGTGCTCCAAAGGATTGCATCAACTCCGAAATTCGACCGAACATCTCGGATTAGATATGAGCAGCACTGATATATTTTTTATTTGTGCAATGTACGAAAATAGCCATAGTCCATTGGACATTGAGGACAGCACCCCTGGGAGCATCACCATCGATGGTATCATGGATGTCATGGGCAGACAAGTCCCTGTCGAAGCGTACCGTTCCGCCGTCCTGTTTGGACGCACTTCCGATGATCAGTGTGTCCTCCAACCCACTGCATTTGACGATTTTTGCCTGGATCACCTACAGTCAGTCCTGCACGAGCCCACATGGTATCAAAACGAACAGGACGGGTGGTTTTTGCCGTGGCGGTTGAAGTGCGGAGAGTACACCACCCTGTGGGAATCACACACCTTGGCCAAAGCACATCAGACACTAGTGATGATCGACACCAACTTGGATTGTGCTGCGCCGACCGAAGTGGAAGAGAGAACACAACAACCATGGTCGATGGAATGTCTCTCGGACCTGGACAGTCAATCTCTGACGACTTACCGCGTTCACGACACCTTGTTTCCAACCCCGTCGGCCCATATGGGGTGCACATTGCACGAAAATGTAGAGGAAGCCCGCTGGGGTCAGCAACAATGGACCCACAGTGACATTGAAAACATTTTTCAGCAAACGTGTCTTAAATCGTCCGAGTCACCCGCAATCCCGCCCGTTCCTAGTGTACGAAATTTTTGTGATACATTTCACCCGTGTGGAGACAACAAATGTACTGTGTGTACGGAGGCCAACTGCGGCTATGTTGAATGTGACCACTCCATGCTGCAACCAGTCTGCGGGGATGCTGGTGTCACTTGTGGACATAATGGCAAATGCATTTCTCAAGACCTATCAAAACCCAACATGTACAAGTGCCAATACACCGACCCTGGATTAGACCTGGCTTCGTTCCAGACTCTATTAGAGCCTATTGTAGTGCAACATCAACGGTACAAAGACATCAACTGGCTAGAAAAATGTTCCCATGTCACGAGTCGGTTGTTGGAGACCGAACAATTGGATGCTTTGGATACCAACTGGTTTTCGGATGAGTCTCGAGTGCAGTGGGTGGCACCAGGAAAATATTTGTTTAAAAAAGCAGTGTTGAAGGCTGATGCGGAGATCACAATGAAAGTCGACCCGGACTCGCACGACGAAGCGATGTTGCGTGTGACCTGTGATGGTACAGTGAGTCTGCACAACAGTAGCGACTGGACTCAGAAACTTGTGGGTACATGTACCCTGGAAACCTACGGTACTTATCTGGTCAACAGTGTCACCGTCAATGGCGTGGAAAGTTTGGCTGGATTAGTATTTAAGAATGCTATGATAAGCCCGTCATCTCTACAAGAACATTTAAAGTTTGGCCTGCATCCTCAAAAGAATGAATGGTCGACTCGCCATCTGGTTACTTTTGACAAATCTGCCACGTACACTAACACCACTAGTACCGCCGACAACAATGCTGGGATGAAATGGAATCTGTCCTCCACACCCCAACCGAATGCACGTGTTTCGGGATGGGTCTGGTTGTCGACCAGTTCACAAGCTAAAATGATGTTGCTCTCCAGCGACGACAAGGTGTTGGTCGAAATGACGGTGACGGATGGTATGGCCGGCACCACCGAACTGAAAATGTTTTTCAAAGAGCGTGTGGGCGACCGTCTGGTCTCCACGTACAAGACGTGCCGTTTTCAAGCGGACAACACATGGATTCGGTGGTACATCGAAGCCAAACACGTGGACGAAACCGTCCACAACCATGACGGTGCCACGCACCACCACCAGACCTGGCAGAGTACTGTGGTGGCCGGAGACTGTACACTTAGCAGTCCCACCCATCTGCTGAGCCGTTCTCGTCGACAATCCCACCAAGGACGATTGGCTAATTCTTTCCACAATGTCGCCGACCTGACTGCGGAGGAGTGTCACCAACACTGTGACCGCCACGCCGACTGTTTGCAGTGGTCGTGGGTGGAATCAGGAAACCACTGTTATCTGTACGAAAAACGATGTCACGAAGACAAGACCTGTCGGCACGGAACCCACACACTGCATTCGTCCATGAGTCATCTCGTCAATGCTTTTACGATCGACACCGACTCACCAGCCCCAGTCACCTGGGCACATCTTCGCCATGACGAAATCGTCGAACCATTTATGACCTTTGTGGAGGAGTACCACCAAGTGCCAAATATTTCTGTTGGATTGACCAACTACACTTACGAATCGTACACTCCAGATGTGACGACAGTGTGCAACGATTTGGCGGCCACGTTTGAATTTATGCCGGGGTACGCCACCCATATTTGTGGTGGGGGGGGCTGTGAGAATACACCGGAACGCACCATGGCTCGATGCGGGCAGTACTTGGAGTTTCGACATCCTGACGAGGTCAAGGACTGTCCGCAGTTACAAGCCCTGAATTGGACTGCCTATTGCTACTACAAAAAATCGTTCCATGTTGAGAAAAAGGGTGACAATGATGAGCTCAACTTTTTCCCAATTTTGGCCGCAACATCGACCGACCAAGACATGGAGACGATTTGTGCCGCTTCGGACACTTTTCGCACACAAACCCGACAATTGTGTAGCGATGTCACCGACACTTGGTATATGCAGTGTCTGGGTCGATGGGAAACATACGAAGATTTTTGTGCCAAACCCTGTCTGACTCAGATCGAACAGATGCTCTCTTCCAACGGAGAGAATGACCCCAGCATTTGTGAAATAAGAGAAAAGTACATTCAATTAAATGTCACTGGTGGTATCAATGAGGAAAAAGACAGGCTGTGCTCGGCCAATATCGACAATTTAATCGTGACAGACTTTTGCAATCTACAAAATGCCTACCATGACAATGACAAAATCTTAATACCAGAATTGCACATGTCAAGTTGTCAGGTAGACTGCAGAGAGATGCTCCAAAGCGAAATGACTCGTCCAGATTGGAGAGAATGGTGCTACCGACTCTCGTCAGGGACAATTGATGGTGTTTGCTCTCGGACGGCCTGCGACTGTGATACAGAAAATAACATCGGAGTTGCGGGAGACATGTGTGAGTTGACTTGCCCCAGTGGTACTGAAAACGGTAAGGAAGTGGCCTGCTCCGGCAGAAATGGACGCTGTTTAGCCATGGATTTCAATGACATTACGGCCGACTACACCGCACAGGAAACAGCGGGCCAGTACCGCAATGCTAAAAACAACACGAAAGAATTTCCCATCCCTGACAATTATAAACCTTTGTGGCTTCGAGGGCCCAACCCCAGTGCCACTGGGATTTGTCAATGTGCTTTGGGAAGTGGAGACAGTTGTGCCATTCCTTGTGCCGATTGCAACAACGGGACGTACGGCATCGAAATGTCCTCGCAGTACGGTCTATGCGACGCCTACTTTGGCATTTGCCGCAGTTTACCCCCTTTTATGCGATTGGACGTCAAAAGCAACGACAACGTCATTTCTTTCAACTCGACTGCTTTTACTGGAATGGAGTGGCAAAACCCCGACCATTTTTTGTACGAAAACGACCAAGTGTTGTTGGACAATGCTATCATGGAAGTGTTTGACTACACCAGTGCCTCTGTGGGGATAGAGTCAGTGGTTTCAACTCAATTGAGTTTTGAAAGACAACAGGCCATTGTGGACGTGTTTGACATTTTCCCAACCGTGTGTACACCAAATGGCGTTTGGCTTCACGAGGATGACCCATGGGGGGGCAAAGGTGATAAATATTTGGACAACGACAAGGTCACAAACAATGGTGTGAGTCTGACGGTCAACGAAACGGTCACTGTAAATGGGTATCTGATTGAACAATGGGGTGGATGTTTGCGAATCGACATGAACGATGAGTGGGACCTGTGTTTTGAGGAGGGCCAACTGCGTGGCATGACAAAAAACAGTGAACCTCGTCGTCCTCTGTTGGTGATCTCGTCCGGTGATGTCGACGAGATTCCTAAAACTGGTCTGACTTTTGCCAAAGCCTCCACCAACAGTATTTATGCCTTTGGAGGCACCACACTGTATAGAGACACAAGTATATACTTCAACAGTGTCTACAAAATATCATTGCGTCCTCGCGGATGGGGGGATAACATGGTCGTGATGGCCAAATGGTCCAAGGTTAAAACGGTTGGGTCGATGCCAGCGCCACAGAGAGAGGCGTCGATTCTGTACTTTTACAACGAACTATATGTCCTGTCAAACAATGACCGCCCCGTTCAATCCGCTGTTGTCAATGTCAGTTATGGTTACCAACAAGTGGTCGCGTGCCAGGGAACCCCGGTCCACGTAACATGGCAGGGAGTCCACGATATACAAGAGGTTGCATCCAGCGACTGTGCCAGCTCAACAATAGGACCACAGTTGTCAATATCTGGTCATATACACCATGGGCCTGGCCACACGCACACATTTACTAACGACGAACTGAGTGCTTCCGCGGGGTCGACACGTTTTTTCAAGTGTAGCACGCATTGTGGGGCTTCGGCATCGCGTTTTGAAGTCTCTTGTCCGAGCAGTCCTTCACCGAAACTGTTTGTTCTTGGCTTTACACTGGACGGCAGCCCTGCCAAATGGACAGACCTCTCGGCACAGTACGAAGAAACGTTGCCATCCGGGTTGTCGCCCGGTTCCGCTACAAATATGGTAGCTCGGACACAGAATGTACAGACCGACATTTCATTCTACATTTATATCGACAATACAGTCGTGGTGTTTCAAAAAGAGATGGGATTCGCATTGACAACCAGTTATCCGCCTCGGACCTTCGCTAGTAGTGATAGTTACGGTACGTTTCAAGGCATCAATGAACTGTCATGTACATTTGAAGTGGTACACAACGCATCTGGTACTGACACTTGGTCGTTGGAATTGGGGGGAAACCAAATCGCTGAATACAACTCGAAACCATTGACGGTGTTTGTGTATTTGGAGGAGTGGCTCAACATGGACACGTCAGTTGTCGATTTTATTCCTCGTTTTTTCAACACTATCGAATGGCGGACGAAGCCGAAATTGGTCGCCGCCGACATTGTCCCCAACATCAAATTGTTCGAAGCCGTAGCAAAAGTGGAAAAGATCTACATGAGCCAAGCCCGTTGGAATCAGGGCGAGATATTGTTAAAGTCGGTCGAGATGTACCAACAATTTCAACAGTCCGACGTGCATGTGGTGGATGCGTTCGTTGGCGTTGAACCCAGTCAACGTTTTTTGAACATTATTAAAGAAAATGAAGGTTCATTGTTCGAAAATAAACTCCAGACAGCGTTGCCTACAGACGTTGATGGTAGGACGTTGTTCACTACTGTCGTTGAAGGGCAGAAATATGCCCGTCACATTGTCATTTCTGGACATCGCCAAGCATTTACTGAACCGTTCGTCGTCAAGTACCCCTACACCGAAGAGTTGAAACTTCAAAACGGTGTATTGCAAATTGTCGTCCACAAATGGGATGACCGTGGATTAAATGTGAAGGTGGGCAGTGACAACCAGGTCGATGTAAGGTGGGACACCACACAAAACATCCAAACATTTCACATTGTCATCCATGTCGAAAAATGGATGTACAACGACGACAGTGTGTTCCAACTGGTAGACAACCCCTTGGAAAAACAAGGGTGGCACGCATTGTTGAACATGTTTGTGTCCATTCACTCCGAACCGACACACTTTATGAAATCACAAACCAATCGCTTTATCGAGTACTACGGGTCGCATTGTTCCGCCACTGCTGGACAACAGTGTCCAGGTATATTGCCCTACACAAAAATGGCCTGTTCCGGTCATGGTCGATGCAACGCCGTCTGTGGTTGTGAGTGCGAACTGGCTCCCTCAATCCTGCAGGCTACCAACGACGATGAGAACGCCTACGACAATTACAATTGGCAAGATTCACCGTGGAGAGGTGATGGGTGCGAAATTACCTGTCCAGGATTTGACGGGTACGACCTAAGCACGGTGTGCGGTGGCAAACCTGAGAAATGTGGTCGTGATGGGACTTGTTCATGTAATGCCAATGCGGGGGAGAGTGGCGATGCCTGCCAATTTAAGTGTTCCACAAATAATGGAATGGAGTGCTCTGGCCATGGCGCTTGCGGTACAACGTCAAGAGAAATGGACGACTACGTCTACACGTCCGACACATACAAAAATCGCATTGTTGCTCTAAATCGCAAGAGCTACTCTACAGCTCTCGAGGAATATTACTACACCTGCCAAGAACACAACTATTATCCGACGGAGGGGAAATTTGTTGAAGCCAGTGCTTTTCGAGATGCTTTGACCGGTGGGGTTACGTCGTTCTACACATTGGAATATGCCATCAATTATTGTGACAGCAAAAATTCAGAGTACAGTCCCTCGATCAGTCGCACTGCACACCTCATTGCCCCTGGCACCTGCGTCGGTATTCAAAAGGATGGAGGGTTGTTCAAACCCATGAAGCAGGAAGAAATTAGTAACAATTACCAAGTAAGTGCAGTAACAGTGGCTCCCATTATAAGTCTCTTTGCCTGCACCTTTTCAGACTGTGAACTCTCGCGCCACGCCGACGACAAAAAAACACTGTCCAACATCGATTTTTCCCTGGATTCACCAATTTTTGAGTTTAATGGATGGTATCAACATGGTTCTTCATCGGGAGAACTCATTTTGTCGTTGAACGGTAGAAAGGTAACGCTTGCCATCTATTGGGACATTACTAAGTTGCAAATAGGAATTAAGGACGAATTCACTAATGTTGTCTGGATAATCATCAACAAGGAAGGTGAGTTTAAACACTTTACTATGACCGTCCAAACTGTGACCATCAATGGCAATATCGACAGCAAGAGGGTGGATATTCAACTCTACTATGCAGAAGAATACAAATATGATAACCTTCCTCTCCAACTTTTGTTGACTCCCCACTACGGTATTAAATACCGCCGGACGCTTCGAGAGCTGGATGGGTATTCGTTCAACATCAAATCCCCCGATACTGGTATTGATACTCCGTTGTTGAGTATTCAAGAAGCTGAATATGCCTGCGACACTGAAGAACTTTGTACAGGGGTGTTGCGCTGGAAGGAAATGCGCCAAGACACCTACTTTTCCATGTTCACATCCAAAACGTCAGTGGGGGACTCAATCATGTATCCAATATCGACGAAAGAAATGTCGACAGAAAAAGACGAATGGACTTTCTTTGAAAAAATGTCCCTCTTTTATAAAGGGAAAGAGGCATCAAACAACGCGATGCAGTGCTCTGTCATCATGCCACGTCAGGCCAAATATCCCAAAGTATCCCTGAAAACTACTTACAACATAGCTGTCACCGATGTAATCCTCCAAGAACAAAAAGACCCAGAGACTCAAGCCGTACAAGTGGGGAATGGCGTTTGGACCAATTGTTGGGAGAAAGTTGCAACTACGACAAAATTTGACTGTTTTAACGAGTGCAGCAGCAAAGATTGGTACGGTTTCGCCTTTGTCGAGAGGTCCGATCAGACTCAGACTGTGTGTCTGTGCTACCACATCAAAAAAGAGAACATTCAACTCGACAAATACTACTCTGCAGATAGAAGGTCGGTCTATAACCCTTGTGATGCCTCTAAAAACCGTCAAAATCCGAACACAGAATGGTTAGATATTTAGTTTCATCTATAACAATATAAAATAATAACAATATATGAAAATATATTTAACCCTGTTTTGGTACCTACAGTGAGTTGTACATCTTCATAGAGATGTTTAACTCTTTTGAAATGTTCTTGATGAAACTAAAAATCAAACCGTCTACGAAAATATGCATTTTTTATTTTTTATTTGTACATTATTATTATTATTCACCCATAGTGACTTCGCATTTCTGCGTAATCCATACGCCCTCCGTCAGAAGGGCGTGTGAACATTAGTTTAACGGCCTCATCAATCTTTTCTTCGCCAATCATTTGTATTATTTGACGGTTGGAAATTATGTTGCTTTCTTCCGCGAAAACAAAGCCACACACCAAGCCAGTTTCTTTATCGCGTTTAACAGAAACAATACGAACTTTTCCATCATTTTCAGGCGGTGCTTTTTTCAACTCATCGACAACAGCCATGCTGCCATAAAACGGGTGTGTTGCGACAGAATCATTTTCAATGCCATGTGCAAGAGCGATACAGACTTCATTTTCAATAC